>AUXO010701238.1_pt1 | contig 12309 bp, 20 predicted proteins | sample 768731 | NCBI WGS metagenome assembly AUXO01 (sample SAMN02715735, study PRJNA202380) | gut metagenome | biome: sheep rumen | host: Ovis aries | place: New Zealand: Palmerston North | reverse complement strand
TTATTATAAAATGACACGATGAGAAAACACTAGCTCAAACAAAAACTTTTTAAGAGCAAAATTAGAAAACTTTGGTAGATGACCAGAAACTCCAAGATTTGTTATTACTAAATGGAATTGAATGGAGGCTGAGAAAGTATGAGAATGAGCATTTATAGAATGAACATTACAAAAGATTACATCAAAAGAAACTCAGTATTGAACTTATGTTATGTTTGATATAGAAGATGCTGAAAATAATGCAATTCAATGGGGAATGAAACTCTGACAAACTATGAGAAACATCTTATTCAAGTTATATGCACCAGCAAGCAAAGATATTAAAATCAATAATATTATGCTAAAGACTTGAGTATTTAATGATAAGAAATTTGTATCCATATTAGTTGACTGAATGAAATATGATAACCCATTCTCAAAGTGGAATGAGGCTATGGCTAAATATGATGTAGCACCAGAAATCACAGAAAAAATTAGAGTTGTAAAAGACCCAGAAACTTGAGAAATCGTAAAGAAAGATGAAACTAAACTTGATGAATGGATACAACATTTAATTATCCCTACTATCAATTCTTGCCTAAGAAAAGATGGAGAGGCCTTCTGGAGTGTTGGAACTGAAACAAAAGTAGATGGAACACCTATCGAAGATAGAGATTTAACTCAAGAGCTTAAAGATAAGAATAATACAGAAGACTACTCGGATTTACCTTTCTAAGTTAAAGTCTAATGAGTTTAACTGATGAGGCTCAAAAGATTATCAACCAAAAAGCTCAAACAGAGGACGACATTATACAATTATCAAAGATAGTTTATATGATGTCTTCTCTGTATAGAGATAAAATGAACCTAGCAAATGAGCAAGAGCAAATGTATAATCTTACAAGAAGCCAAGAAACTCAAAAAGCTATGGAGAGCTGAAAGAAAATTACAGAAGCAGCAGAAATTGGGAAGCTCAAAGCTGAGGAACAGTATGGAGATTATAGAATAATGGAGGCTGACTGTAAATGAATGCTACAAGTTATGAACTCTATTAGAGAGTTTAAGATAGCTTGGTTTGTATCTAATAAATGAACAACAGATTTTATTTCAAATAATCGTAATATGAAAGATGACACCTAAGGAACTAAACAAGGAGTTGGATGAAGTCTTTAAGAAATTCTCTAAAAGTTGCTTAGCTGATTACTTAGACTTAACATTTGATGCAATAGGCAAATGGAAGTACAGAGAAGCAATACCGTACAACAAGGTAAAGAGAATTGTAGAGTTCTTAGAAATGCACAATGACGACTGCATAACTCTATGCCAACACCTTATGGAATACTATAAAGGTATTCAAAACAACAGAGAAGAAAAACTTTTAATTCGTAAACAAAACAAATGAAAGAAGAATTTATCGAGTGCGAAAGATGTGGAAAAGTAATCAAGAAGAAAAATCCACAGCATAAATATTGTAGTAAGTGTGGCTCTATTATAAACAGAGAAAAAGTTAAGGCAAGGCGTTTGAGCAAATAACCTTTTATATCTTTATAATTGCAATGACAAAACTCAACAAAATTATTATTTGTGTTTTAATAGCATTATTTATAGCATTGCTATCTGGACTAAACACAGTATCAACAATGCCAAAAACAGTAAAAATATCTAAACCAGAATTATCCAGAAAAGAAATATCTTTAAAAAATGCGGTAAATAAATGATATTATCCAGTAAAGATAAGAAACCTATGTGATGAAATATTCATACAAGAGGTAAATAATGTTAAAGTATGACATCAGAATATAGATGGAGTTATGTGACTACTTGCACATTCAAATTGTGACTTTACATATCAACAAGTAGCAGATGCAATTTGATTTGATGATTGATTGCTATGTCCTGTGGAACTATGGAGGGAATATTGATGGCGATGTACAGAACATTTAAACGATTGGTATCCTTGAGAATTAAATAATGAATGAAATGCACAAGAAATGCCAATTCTTACTAGCACTGAAAGCCACCAGAGATTTAAAGAATTATGTGAAAAGTATAACTTACCAGCTGATGTGATATGGGAAACTGAGAATTTCTACTGATTAAAAGAATGAACTATTATATGTATAGCAATAGCTGAAACAAGCTGAGGAAAGGAATGAACTTATTGAGAGCCTTGATGTTGGAATTATGGGAATGTAGGGAATAATGATAGAGGACATAGGAGATGTTTTCCTAATCAATGAGCTTGACTTGCAGCTATCGGACAAACGCTAAACAATGATAATCTAAAAAACAATCAGACCATAGCTTGCTTAAATTGAGCTTGAGAATGTGCAGACCCTAACGCTAGTTGAAAGAGATATAGCACAGGAAAGAGCTGAAACCGACAAAGGAATATGATTTGATGTTTCTATACAATCTATCAAACAAAGATTAACCCACAAACTTTTAACCTACACCAAAGATAAAAATGGAATTTGCTAAAACTTTAGAGAGCTGAAAAAAGATAGAGAGAGAATTTGCCAAGATAATGATAGACAGATATAGCAATATAGATAAAGTAGAATTTGCACCAGATATACAATTCAAAGACTGGGATGTTAAGATTACAGTTGGTTGAATAGAGAGAACGTACGAGATAAAGAGAGATTTTAAAAGCCAAGAAACTTGAAACATAGCATTAGAGATTAAGTGTAATTGAAAGCCCAGTGGAATATTTGCAAGCAAAGCTGATTTCATAATCTACTGTCTAAATGAGAATGAATTTTATTGGCAAAACAGATGAGAACTACTATACAGGATAGCAGATATAAATAAGTATAAGACTGTGTGATGAGATGGAGAAAGGGCTGAAATGTATATAATCGCAAAAGAACTTTTACCTTTATTATTTAACAAACTATAATGGAGAAAGAAGATAAAATTATAGAGATACTATCTTGGCTATGTATAATTGCTATTGTAGCATTTTGTATCCGATTTAATTATGAATTACACACAAATGACTGAACAATACAAACTTATAATACACCCCAGTCTATTAGAGTATGATTACAGGATAGCTTGGACTTGGGAGGAAATGAACAATAGGAATGAAAAGAATATTTTGGTTGATGAGTTAAGAATTGCATGCGGTCTGAATGCAAGACCTTATGGAAGACCTTTATATTCTATATGGAAAACACATTGGGGTAAAGATAGATGAATAAAAGTATTCGGAGATGTATGAGATTTTGGAAGCTGAAAAACATTGAACCGAATGCTTACAAATTCATACTAGGCTTTATTTATTAACTAAATCATTATGAAGAACGAATGTAGAGAAAAAACAGCATTAGAAATTATGTCTGACTTTATGGAATATTGTGAATATGTAGTAAAAACTAAAGATGGGATAACTATTAAATGCGATTTGCGTAGAGCCAGATATACAATAACTCCAGATGACAATAAGCGAACTGGAGAAGTATATTTACAAACTTCTAAAGAAGATGGAAATATGATATATTCAGTTCCAGAATACCATACTCTTGAATATTGTATAAACAAGATGAACGAATATATAAAAGACAATTTCAAAACAAAGTTGGGTTAATCAGATTTATTTTATTTATAGTTAATTATGAATACTTGTAAAAAATGTTGAAGGGAGATAAGAAATAAAGATTTACGGTGCAAAGAATGCCGTAAGCTAGTTAATGAAGAAATAGTAGAAAGGTCGGTTAGCAGACCGCTAGCTTTCTACTTTAGTGACTACTATTTATATCGGTATCCAAAGAAAAAAAATAATGTATAGCGAAAATCATATTAGTATGGGGTTCTGATTGTGTAAGTGCTGACAATGCAAGAACAAGCACAGAAGAAAGATAAGACAGTCAGAGTATAGAAGAATAACTAAGAAGCTAAGACAAGCAAAGCATAAACCCGAACTCCCACACGACATTCTGAACACAATGAAATATACAGATTAATTTTATATTATCATAAATAAAAATGAAACAATGTGCAAGATGTTGAAAAGAAATCGGTTGAAAATGACCTAGAAAATATTGCTTGACCTGTTGAAAGATAATAAACAAGGAACAGCAAGACAAGTGGAGAAAAGAGCATAAATAATTTATTCATTAATAAATACAATATGCCAGAACAAAAAACTTTAGTTATCAATATTAACTGATGACTTGGTAGAGTAGTAGCAATGACTGGTGCTATTACTGAAGTAGCAAAGAAAAGACCAGTCCGTGTCATAACGTCACGACCTCTAGCATTCCGATGAAATCCTTATATCAAGTCTGTGCATTGATTAGATGATAGGCGTTTGTTTGAGGATGTAATCAAGGGGAATGATTACATAGAGCTTGAGCCATATACTGACCCAGAGTTCTTTAATGATGCTAAGAACTGGTTATATATTGCTAAGAAGCAACTAGGTATAGAGTGAGATGTAATTCCACAACCTTGCTTATTCCTTGCAGAACACGAAAAGATGTGAAACTATCTACAATGAGATAAACCTATCTTATACCAGCCATTTGGTAGCACAATGTGATTAAACTGAGCAGATAAAAGCTATCGTTCTATACCAGTAGATGCAGCACAGTATATAGCAGATGAGCTAACAAAGAAAGGTTATACTCTTTATGAGGTTATCAAACAAGGCGCTCAACCAGTATTAAATAATTGCCAATTATGTGATACACCAGACCTTAGACTTGTGGTTAGTCTTTGTGCTAGATACCCAGTTGTATGATGTGATAGTTCTTTACATCATTGTAGTAAGGCTTTCTGAAAGAGGGCATTAGTAGTATGGGCTTGAACTGATGCTGAGAGATATTGATATGAAAGTAATATCAATATGAGAGAGCATCCTTGTATTCATACTCCTTTACGCTTGATGCTCAATGATTTCAATTATGATTGCATAAACCAACATACAAATCAATTTAGCAAAAAGTTTTTAGACAAAGTAGTATCAAGCGTAGATTTACTTTATAAATAACATAACAATGGAAGAACTCGCAACAAGAGCTTTAACAGATTTGGTGGAACTGTTAGAGAAATGAATTGAAGTAGTGCCACCATACTTAGCTGACCTATTTAATAGATATGCTATGTTTGGAATGTGCAAAGAGTGAATTATGGCATTCTTATGTTTAGTGACTATAATATGATGTGTAATTTGAGGACGTAAATGGATTAAATGGGCTGATGGAGATATTGATATGATTTGAACCTGTATAATGGTAGTATGAGTGCCTCTAGTCCTTGCTATAATATGATTATTTGCGTTTGGCGGAAATTTATTAGAGGCTATATTCCTACCAGAAATATATGTAATTCACGATTTACAGTGATGCACAAGCTGCTAATAATTTATATCTTAAATATATAGATATGTTCCGAACAATAGTATGAGCCTTATTATTTGTAGAGCTATGAATACCTATAATATGTGGGATATTAGGTTTAGCTTTTGAAGATAATACCGTATGATGTATAATTTTTTGACTTGTAATTTTAGCACTAATTCTTATATTTGCATAGTCACGAATAAGTTAACTAAAAAAAGAGTGGAAACTGCACAAACCACTCTTTTTAGTTTTTTAGAAGTTTTGAGGAATTATTTTTTTCTTCCTCCTCCTCCTTTCTTTCATCCACAAGGCATAGTTATATCATTTAAGAGATAAAAGTCAAATTTAGCTTAATTTTAAGACACGTTTATTATTTCAGATTGATAATTATTCAGCTTAACATTTCTACGTGTCTTATTTTCATTTCCATTCAATAAGTACCTACTATTTCTACTTATTTTACATATATTTTGCCAATTGTTCGTCTATATCTTTCAACTTTTTTCTGTGTTTTTCATTAACATAGTGTAATATAGACTGATAATTCGTATCGTTAGTCTGATGTCGCATTAAGCTATTGAGTTCAATAGAGTGGACTAAGTTTGTTCTAAACTCGTTCAGCCTCTTAACTTCTTCAATAGCATCTTCAGCAACCTTGGTAATAACATATCACTTATCATAGAAGCAAGACAAATCACTAAATGGATGTGTCACATCATAGATATTGTGAGATATTGATTTATAATAGTTGTCTTTAATTCTTTCTGGAGTTGTTATTCATCGTATAGCATTAACTGCGTGTCAGTATGTTGGGCCTCAGAAATCTGTTCATTCCAATACTCCATCTCTTTTATCTTTGTTATATGTAGCATTACCTTGGTATCAAGTACAGATAGTATATCTCTTATCAAGTATTCATTTAACTAAATCATCATTCTTAATATCTACTGAATAGAAAGCAGCCTTTCAATATTTTTTAGCAAACTCAGAAGCATTCCATTCTTTTACGATATGCTCTACTCACATAGCCACATACCATCATTGTCACTTAACTCTACCATTATTGTAAGAGCTAGCATCCCATTTCTTTATGGTTTCCAATGGAATTTCTACATTAAACAAATCTGAGATAGCTCAGATAGGATTAAAGATAGTACAAGACTTTGTACTCCAGTCTTGTAATCATTGGTTGTATTGATAAATGATTTCGTCTTGTTGATAAAGTGTTGGTAAGGCATCCAATAATCATTCATCTAGGATGAAGTCAGTCTTTTTCTCTCCCAAACCAATACACCCATTCTCTATTACATCAGCCATTATTTATTATTAGGATTAAAATACTTTCTGATAAATCAAGAGTTATCTACTTTGTTTTCACTAAAGTATTTCCTAGAGTAGAACTCTGATTTTTTTCAAATGTTATATTGTGATACTGGTCTAAGGTATCACATTACACGTGTATAAACCTCACAAGGTGTTCTTTTTGTTTCATCGGTAGTCATTTGTTTATTATTTAGAAACTAAAGCGATTATTCCTTCATAATCTAATATCTCCTCCTTTCAGTCTTTATTTATAATAGCCATAGGAATAGAAGATATTTCCATTCAGCTATCTGCGTATTCCATAGCCACAAAGTTATATCCATTCTCACTACACCACTTTTCTACGTGTGGTCTTAATGTGTGGCATTTAGAGCAGTCTGCTCAATAAATATAAGTTAGTTCTTTCATTTTTCTTTGTTTAATCAATTAAAGAATTGAGTTTGTCAATTTTTGTCTAGATTGCAAAGAACATTGAATAGGCACTCTCTGCAACTGTCTATCCATTTTAGTCCTTTGTCACACTCATTCTCATCCCTAGAATATTCAAATCTCATTATAGTTTAATAAATTCCATATTTAAAAAGGTTTTTCATTTTTCATCTTTATCTACTTCTATTACCCATCATCCTATCACATTACCTAGATTAAATCTTTTTGCAAGTAGATTTTCTTTTAGGAAAGCTCAAGGCATAAAACCGTGTATTCCTCTATGCAAATCATACAAAGCAGTATGATAATGTCACAAAGCAAATATATCTGGTTGGTTTTCTACTGGCAAGCTATCAAGGTATTTCTTCATCTTGTAGTCCTTAGCATAGCTTAGGCTTCATCCTCAGTGATGTAAGTTTATATCTATTCAGTTAAGTTTAAGCCTAGCATCATAGAAGCCTAAGTTAATCAAGTCTTGTCTTACTGTTTCAATAGCTTTACAAATATTTACTCCATTCTTCTTTAGGTATGCTTCGTCGTGGTTTCCTCATATAAAGTAAGTAGGTAATCATACATTAGGGTAATTGTCTTTTAGGTCGACAAGCTGCTGTTCAAATCAAACCTTATCTTGCTCAAACTGCTGTCAACTGTAAACACTCTCTCAATCTACTATATCTCCACAATGCACAAAGCATTCAACCCCCTTATCTTTTGCTATGTCGTAGAACTCTCATAGCTCATCTTTAGCACATTCTCTAGCCCCAAAGTGAGTATCACTCACTAATCAGAACTTTAGATGTCAAGGCTCTCAAATAACCTTATCTATCTCCTTTTTATTTGTCTGAGCTATATAATTTAGCATCTCCTTAATATCTCTAGGAGAGTAGCTTCATAACAGCTCTAACTTCTTTTTGTCCTCTTTAGATAAGGACGGTTGTTGCTTTTTGTTTAATCGCATTTGTTCCTCCTTTCCAGATAAAACATCGCTAGCTTCTTGCTGAGTTGCAGCTCTGTACTTAGCAACTGTTTTTCTGTTTATCCCCATATCTCTAGCAATCTCTGCGTTGCTAAAGTCTTTGTGATAGGTTTGTATCCTATCTATCATAGCATCATCTAGTTTTCACATCCCAGCAAAAGCTAAATAATAAAAAACCTACTTAATGATACATTCTTCCTTGTATCGTAAAGTAGGGTCTAATGGGTCAATGGTTTGTGTCAATGTTTCTACTAACCAATCTCTAACTTCTGGTAATAAAGCCTTTTCAGATATATCAACACAAGTTAATAATTGGTTTGCTATCATTTTGTTCGCAAATAATGTATGTATAGCCCTATTGGTATTATCTTTTATCTTTAAGAGGTTAGTGGTGTCGTTACTTCAACGGAGATTTGTGTCCGTTTCTGGATGTTGGCAGAGCAAATGGTGTGTGGTTAATTCATTTCCTTTTTTTGCCATTTAGACTTTTTCTATAAGATAAAACCCTCCTCCTAAACTCTCTCCTCTTTCTCAATATCTCCATATATTCTTTAATTTCATCAAACAATTCTCTGAAAAATTTTCTAAAAGATTTAATCATATTTACTTGGTAGATAAAGCAGCCTTTCTGACCCTTATCATTACTAATTCTTGTGCGGCATCGTCTTCGTGCCAAAACACCTTAGCATTTTTAGGTCAAGGCTTTCGTCAGTTTCAAGTCCAATACTCAGTTCTTCAGTTCTTTCTCCAATCCTTCTCATTTTCGTCAAACCTAAGAATAACATAATCTCCATTATATTTGTGTATTTGTTCTTTCATAGGGTTAATTAACCATATAAACAAATATATGTTGCCACTATAAAATAAATAATCAAGAGATAGATTTTATTTAAGACTTGACTTATTTAATTCCTCTTTTATCCATTGCAAATCTTTTTGTATCTCTGCTAGCTTGGTTTCTATCTTTATTCAGTCGATTTCTTCTGTCTTTTTCTCCAAATCTTTTAATCTACCATTTAGATTACTCCAAGTGGCTCATAAACCAAATACAAAGATTGCAAAACTCACAATAGTATTAGGGTCTGTGATGTAATTATAAAGGTTGTCCATCTTCTTCTTTTCATTCGTCAATTAAAGGGTCTGCTTTAGTTTCTCCTACCTTTTGTCCAAAGTAGAAAGATATAACCATTAACATAGCATTGTTAAATAAGCTAGTTTCTACTCCATTCAGGGTTAAGTAGATAGTCTGAAAACTAAGTACAAGTGTTAAGATTAAGAACACTAACTTAGTTACTGACATTGTTTTTCGGAATTTCATAGTTTATTGGATTAGGATATAAATCTAAGATACAATAGTAAATGTTCAGTTTGATGTAAATCTATGGACACAATATCAATCGCAAGTATAACAGGAGTTTCATCAAGTTGCAGTAGTAAAACCACAACTTCAGTCCAATAAGTAACAGATGTCCACCACTCATCCTCATCACTGTCCTCAATAAGACCAAGTGGTTAATCATCTCGCACCTCCTCATCATCAACCACATCATCAAGCATCTAAGCATCAGCAAGTGTTACTTAGACTTCATCATCCATTTCATCAACCACAGCATCATTTTCAGTATGAGCTTGAATTAGAACAAAATCAACCTCAACCACCACCTCACATTCAATTATATCATAAGCCTCAATTTCATCAATGGTTATATCAAGCTGCGTCAGCTCATTCACCGCAGGCACCTCATCAACCTCAACTTGAACAAGTACAGGATTTACCACCACCCCATCATCATCAGCTTCAACCTCAGCTTCATCAAACATAGCAAGTAGTATAAGAAAAAATACCTCATCCTGCCCCTCAATGAGCAACAACTCAGAGTGCAGAGCTATCTCATCATTTTCATCAATTTCAATCACATCAGCAGGTACAACCACACCTACCTCCAATCCCACCACAACCTCAAGCTCATACGGTAATACTGTGGACTGTGCTTGTCGTTTCTGCATTCCCCATCTCAACGCCTCAACCACCACCTCATCAACCTGTATAAACTCACGAGCATCAGTATCAAGCCGCACCACCTCAACCTCATCATACTATAAGATATTTTACGCCATATACCTTAGCTCAAGACGGTATGGCATCTATACAGCTCGCATAATCATCAAAAGTAACATTACCCACAGTAACTCATTTATTCTCAATAGCTGCACACATAGCAGCTTTATCGTTTTGAAGTCTTGTTATCTCTGAAGCTATTGTCATTATAGTTTATTAAGATTATAAAGCGGCTAATAATGCTTCAACATTTCATAACACATCGTATATAGCATTCTTACTTGGGGCGTGCGTTGTGTCGGCATCCCAAGAAGCTCAGAAAGCTGTATCACTAATTGCAGATTGTGTTAACGTTCAAGTACAAGAAGTATATCAATTAGGGTTTGTACTATTATATGGAGTATATCATAGTGTAGATATAATTTGTGAACAAGTGCTTATAGTTCCAGTACAAGTAGTATATCCACATCCATTAGCAATTTGGCAGTTGTTTGTAATAATAGGTATTGCATCATAAGCACTAACTTTAGCAGCAGTAATTCCAGAGTTTAAAGCATTTATCTGGGCTTGTGTTAATGGACTTTCATTAATTGTATATTGGTATTCCCAACCGTTGTTATATATGTATCTAGTTACTTCATCGTTATGTGTTTCATCGTCAAGAACGATAGCATAGTCGTTTCTTGTAGGAACTCTTGCTACTCATCAAGAGTAATATGTAGTAGCATTAACTAATTCAGCACGAGTGGCAAACTGGTCGCCAGCAGCATTCTTAGTGATATAGAAAGCTGTTACGCTGTTAATACTATCATTAACATAGTCTTTATCTGCTAATTGGTTAGAGCTTGTAGCAGCACTAGGAATAACAGCATCTATTGAACTTACTTTAGCATATACAGCATTTTTAGATGGTGCAACAGTAGTAACACCACTCCAAGAACTTCCGTAGGCTGTGTTGCTTATATTTGAAGCTGTTAGAGTTCAAGTACAAGTAGTATAACCACATCAGTTGGCAAGCTGACAGTTATCAGTAGGAATTTCACAAGTTTTAGCATATCAACAACCATTTGCTAATTGGCTGTTGTCAGTAGGTATTGTAGGAGTGTTTATGAAGTTATCATAATCAAAAGCATCAGCATTCACATTATTTGGGTCGTAAACACTTTTTAGCATATCTCAACCTCAAGAAGCAGTAATAGCATCACTTACAGCCTTAGCTGAAGGATAATGTGTATCATCTGGATTTGTGAGATTTGTGACTAGGTTATCTGTGGTCTGTACAACACTTTCATCTATGCTAATCTCATTATTTTCTATATTTATTCAGTTTCAAGGTGTATAACTTCAACCTCATCATCCTCCTCATCCTCCACCTCACTGTTGTGTTATAATTTGTGCCATTGGTTAGTTTATTAATAATTTAAAGGCATTTCTGGTTCAGCTATTCATTGCATATCTACTGGTGCATTAACTCACTGTTCTCTTGCTTCTCCTAATCACATATCTAATCATTCCTCAATTCACATTTCCATTCCCTCATTTAATCATTGATTAAGTCAATACTGATTTCATTCATTAGTAGGTATTCATAAAGCAGCAAGAGCTTCTTCATCAGTCATTCTTGGCTTTCTGTTTACATTTACATCGTATTTATCAGTTAACTCTCTTGGCAATCTTTCTGAAACAACACTATCTACAACTTCATTAAGTTTATCTTCTAATCTCTCTACTTGTTGTAGTAATTGCTCAATAGTTACTCTATTAGACATTCATTGGTTTATATTGTCGTTACTCTCTTGTATTCTTTGAGCGACATCTTCATCAAGAGTAGAAAGTTGATTATCAATATCTGATTTGATTTTAACAACATATTCTGCCATCAAATCTAGCTTTCCATTGATACCAGAGAAATTCTTAGAGCTGTTTCAATCATTAGTGGCACTGGTGTCAACTACTGACTGTTTGACATCATCTAATACTTTTCCAAGACTATCAAGCCTCTTATAAACATCGTATCAACCTTTACCTTTGATTTCTTTCTTGATTTCTGCTAAACCTTTTCTTACCTCTTTGTCGTCATACTCTTTTCTGCTCTTAATAGCATCTTTAATAGATTTATCTATTCTATCAAATCTACCATTAACAGAAGTAAAGTAAGGTGCGGCAGTTCTACCCCAAGAATATTTATTAGAGTA
>AUXO015907350.1_pt1 | contig 12310 bp, 7 predicted proteins | sample 768731 | NCBI WGS metagenome assembly AUXO01 (sample SAMN02715735, study PRJNA202380) | gut metagenome | biome: sheep rumen | host: Ovis aries | place: New Zealand: Palmerston North | reverse complement strand
GTTTTACTATAATAGCATACCCTGTACCGGAGATTGGTGATAACTTTACGGAAATATTCGATGCGATAGTTAAGATAAATACATTGGATAATGACGCATATAAGAAGGTACAGCAATGTTTAGTAGATGAACTTGATATGGCGGAGAAAGTCAAGGTCAAAGGCTGTGGGGATAATCAAACTGATATGGTTGTAATGATGCACGATCTAAAACATCCCGATAAAGAAACAAACTTTGAAAATTGTACGGCTGATGTCAATATACCTGTTGGCGAAGTATTTACTTCTCCTAAGTTGACAGGTACTCATGGAGTGCTGAATGTATCAGAGGTATATCTTAACGAGTTGAAATATAATAATCTTAAGATTACATTTGAAAATGGTAAAGTGACAGATTATACCTGTGACAATTTTGAAAACGAAGACGAAAACAAAGCGTATATCAAAGAGAATATTTTGTTTAATCGCGACACACTTCCGATAGGAGAGTTTGCGATAGGAACCAATACAACTGCATACGTCCTTGCTAATAAATTTGATATAGTTTATAAGTTGCCAATTCTTATAGCTGAGAAGATGGGACCTCATTTCGCAGTGGGCGATACCTGTTACAGTCGAGGAGAAGAATTGAAATTATATAATCCTGATGGTAAAGAAATTGTTGCCAAAGACAATGAGTGTTCACTTTTAAGAGACAGTGATCCTGACAATGCATATTTTGACTGTCATACAGATATTACTATCCCGTATGACGAGCTTGAGGCAATAACAAGTATACATGCAGACGGCACAGAAGTAGATATAATAAGGGATGGAAGATTCGTACTTGCCGGATGTGAGATGCTAAATGAACCATTTAAGTAAGGATAATATAGGAGGAAAAAGGATATGAGTATAATATTGCAGTTTTTATTGTTGATTCTTGGTTTTGTAATGCTGGTTAAGGGAGCTGACTGGTTTGTTGATGGTGCTGCCGGTATAGCTGAGAAGTTTGGAATTCCGCAACTTGTAATTGGTCTGACAATTGTAGCAATGGGAACGTCAGCGCCGGAGGCTGCAGTAAGTATAACGGCTGCACTTAAAGGTAATGCTGATATTACAGTTGGTAATGTTGTCGGCAGTAATGTGCTTAACGTGTTGGTAATACTTGGTGTGACTTCGTTAATTGTTGCGATAGCAGTGGCTGATTCAACAGTAAAATATGAGATTCCGTATATGCTTTTTGTTTCGGTTCTTTTACTTGTCTTTGGAATGACAGGAAATGTAATCAGTTTTGTTGAAGGAGTTATATTGTGGATTGCATTTATAGTATATCTTGTTTATCTCTTTAAAATGGCAAAAAATAATAAAGAAGAGATTCCGGAAGATGAAAAAAAGAAGCCGGTATGGCTTTTGATTTTACTTGTGATTATAGGAGTTGTACTTATTGTAAAGGGTAGTGATGTCGCTGTTGGAGCAGCTACGAAGATTGCCCTCGCTGCACATCTTTCTGAAAGATTTATAGGACTTACAATCGTAGCTTTGGGCACATCTTTGCCTGAGCTTGTAACTTCTGTAACGGCGGCTAAGAAGGGTAAAGCAGATATCGCGATAGGTAATATTGTCGGAAGTAATATGTTCAATATATTATTTGTTGTCGGAACAACGGCGCTTATTACTCCGGTTCCGTTTGCTGCTAATTTCATTATAGATACGGTTATAGCGATAGCAGCGGGTGTTTTGCTATATGTTTGTGTGTTTAAAAATCACAAACTTGGACGAGCAGGCGGGTTGACAATGCTTGTCGGTTATGCAGGTTATTTTGCTTATCTTATGATGATGAAATAGATCAAATATTTAAGGTTACTCACTATTTGTATTCAAATATATATCTTTCGAAACCATTAATAACGGTTGTGTGTTCATTGTACATGCATTCTCGCTGCTGATTCCATTTGTAGGTCAGGTGCACATGACCGTGTAAATAATATTTGGGTTTGTATTTTTGAAGTATTCTGTTGAATACTTCAAATCCTTTATGAGGAAGATCTTCCCCGTCATTGAATCCTGCAGCCGGGGCATGAGTAACCAAAATATCAATTCCCTTAGTTTTTCTTATCTTAAACCATAATCTGGTAGCGCGTTCGCGCATTTCCGATTCACTGAATTGATATTTGCCTATGTTATAACGCATAGAACCGCCGAGACCGGCGATTCTGATACCATTATATACATAGACCCGGTCATCAATACAGATACACCCTTCGGGTGGGTTCCTGTCATATGAATCATCGTGATTCCCGTGAACATACAGAATCGGAGCCTTTGAAAAGGTGGCTAGAAATTCAAGATATTCGGATTTTAGATCTCCACATGATATAATAAGATCTATATTTTCTAATTTTGTTTTTTCAAAATAATCCCAAAGATATTTGGATTCCACATCGGAAAGCACGAGTATCTTCATGAGTACCTCCATATTTTTGTCTAATGTAATATTTTGTGTTTGTTATGTTTTATATCAGAGATGACTTGCTTATATCATGAGTTGCTGCATCGAGTCCTCTAAGTTCAACGACTGCTTTTGCAGAATCAATCAGTTCGTCAATGTCAGGAATACTTCCGATAACATTATTGTAAAGCCAATCCATTGTAATTATTTCTTCCGGTTTCATTACTTTGTAAGCGTCTATCTGAAGCTGATTATTTTGATCGGTTATAGGACCAGTGAATGGATGGAAGACACCTGCTGCAATATTATTTCTCATTAACTCAACGAGCTTTGATATTCCTGTAGGAAGGCTGTTAGAATAAATGATATCTATAACGCCGGCTGATAATCCCCACCAGTAATTAATGGCCTTGTCAGAAGAATCGTCAATTTTCCAGGAACCTTTAAAAATACTGTTTATCAGTTCCTCATAAAGAGCTCCCCAGTGATAAACAGGGACAGCTATATTTTTTCTGTCATCATTTTTCTCAACATAGAGACCAAAACGACGTTGTCCGTTCTCAGGTGAAATTGAATCCTGTGATGATATATAAGTTATACCACGTTCCTTAAAGTAATTGTTAACATCGAAATTATTGAGTGTACACCAGGCAAGATATACCTTTGCACGAGGATTTACCATTTTTGCACCTAATGCGAACGCATTGATATTGGCAGCCTCTCCGTAAATAGGATAGTCGGCTACATAACCTATTTTATCATTGTTACAGAGAGCGCCGGCAATAAGACCTGTCAGGAATTTGGCCTCATACATACGTGTGTAGTAAGTTCTGACTGTTGCATGTGATGAATTTAATGAACAGTTTAGAATTTTCACATCAGGATGATTTGCTGCAACTTTTACACTGGCTTTGATAAGCTGTGGAGTAGTAGTAAAGATTATATCATTACCATCATTGCATACATCCTCTAAAATGCTTTCTGCTTTTTCGGATACATCATTGGTGATATAGGATTGAGTGTCTATGATCTCACCGAGATTTTCCTGAATATGGAGTCTTCCAAGTTCATGTCCGTAAATCCAGTCGGAAGTTGAAGGTGCTTTGTCATATACAAAGGCGACCTTTTTCCTTTTGGTTGGCATGATCATATTAAACACATTCATTACTGATTTGTTTTCGGTTGTAGGGTCCATTAAAAGTTCAATGGAATCATTATCCTGCAAAAGTTGTATCTCAGACCATATTTTATCAAGATTCTTCTTGATTTCGGCAGCCGTCATTTCCTTTGATTCAGCGTATGGATACAGTGAAAGATAATACAATAATGCATCGTCGCAGGTTATATTTATAAGCTTTGTTCCTCCCTTTTCTTTGTATGCTTTATAGAATGCAACGTGGAAGGATGAGAAATCCATGACTTCGTCATCAGACCATATCTCACCTGAATGTTTGCCTACGGCTTCGACAAGCTTAGGATAGTTTCCTAATTTTGAAAATTGAACGTAGTTAATTTTGGTGAGGTCATAAAAATCCATGAATTCATAGTATATCTGTACTTCGAGGTCGTCACTTTTTCTGGGTATAATACGTGTAATATCAGCGAGGATTGAAGGGGAATCAAAATACTTTAATACGCTTGCACGTTTGTTGCCTTCAACCACATAATATTTATTCATATATTCATAAACCTTTATTGCATCATGAATACCTTCTTTGATCTGGGCATCAACAAGATGGGACCACTTAGCAGAAAATTCTGAGCCGTAGTCGAGCAGGGGCATGAAATTGTTTGCGAAGGCTCTGGTTCTTCCGGCAGTACTGGTTCCGATGACTTGATACAGAGGAATATTGCTGATTCCAAGGCGAACCTCACACTCAACATGTGCATGAGGAAGAATATCGTCCAATACAGGCAGGTATGGATATAATCCTCTTGATGTAGCGGCTTTATATGCTTTTAAACCTAATTTCTGGGCTTTTATATAATCTTCATATGCCATATTATTTACCTCGTTTATTTATATTTATAGGATTAGTATTCTTATTATATGTAAATTATGGTTTATAATGATACCATATATGTTTAAAACAATCAAATGACAAGTAATTGAGGTTTACAAAAATCTAAAATTTGGTTACAATAGTCTGATGGAAAAATGGTAATACAAGTAAGAAGGTTGGTACGAATTTGAAAAATCTATACATAGCTGAAAAACCAAGTGTAGCCAGAGAATTTGCAAAAGCCCTTAAAATTAACGGTGGAAGCAGAGATGGTTATATAGAGTCAGACGATTCGATAGTGACCTGGTGTGTAGGACATCTGGTTACAATGTCTTATCCGGAAGTATATGATCAGGCTTTAAAAAAGTGGAGTTTGGAGACACTGCCTTTTTTGCCAAAGGAATACAAATATGAAGTGATTGATGGTGTTTCGAAACAGTTTGGTATTGTGAAGGGTCTCCTTAACAGAGAGGATGTTGGATGCATATATGTATGTACCGACTCCGGACGTGAGGGAGAATACATATATCGTCTTGTGGATCAAATGGCTGAGGTTCCCGATACGAAAGATAAGAAAAGAGTGTGGATTGACTCTCAGACAGAGGAGGAAATTTTAAGAGGAATCAGGGAAGCAAAAAATTTACATGAATATGATAATATTTGTGCATCAGCATATCTTCGTGCAAAAGAAGATTATCTGATGGGAATCAATTTTTCACGATTGTTGAGTCTGAAGTACAGTTACGCTGTTAAAAACTATCTGGGCAAAGACAGATGCGTAATATCCGTTGGAAGAGTGATGACATGTGTTTTGGGAATGATCGTCAGACGTGAAAGGGAAATACGTCAGTTTGTAAAGTCATCATTCTATAGAGTTGTCGCTGATGTAGAGCTTGAAGATGGAAGTTTTGAGGCTGAATGGAAAGCTGTTGAGGGAAGCAGATATTATAATTCTTTGCTGCTATATAAGGAAAATGGATTCAAAAAAGAAGAGGATGCCAGGAAGCTCATTGAATATTTTTATGATGGTGAAGAAAAGGCAATTTTAACTGTAGATAAAGTTGAAAGAAAAAAAGAAAATAAAAATCCTCCGCTTCTCTATAACCTTGCTGAACTGCAGAATGATTGCTCAAGACTTTTTAAGATTAGTCCCGATCAGACGTTACAGATAGTACAGGAATTGTATGAAAAGAAGATGGTTACTTATCCAAGAACTGATGCAAGAGTTTTGTCAACAGCGGTCAGTAAAGAGATATACAAAAATATATCGGGACTTAAGAATATTCCTGCAATGAAGAATTATGCTGAATGGATAATGGAAAGTGGTAGCTATAAAAATATTGCAAAAACAAGATACGTTAACGATAAACAGATTACAGATCATTATGCGATAATACCTACCGGACAGGGACTTAATGCTTACGGAAGTTTAAATGAGACTGCAAAGAAAGTCTATGAGATTATAGTAAGACGTTTTTTAAGCATCTTTTATCCGCCTGCATCATATAACAAAGTTACACTGACTCTCGATTGCAAAGGAGAAAAACTATTTTCAAGTTTTAAGGTGTTGGTGGAACAGGGATATCTTCCGATAACCGTATATTCTTTTGGTAAACCCAAAGAGGATGAAGAAAAGTATACGCCAAAGATGGTAGAAGCATTTATGAATCTCAAAAAAGGTATGAAATTGACTGTAGATAAATTTGAGATTAAGGAAGGAGAAACTTCTCCACCGAAGAGATATAGTTCAGGAACCCTTATACTTGCGATGGAAAATGCCGGTCAGTTGATTGAAGATGAAGAACTGCGTGCGCAGATTAAGGGGAGCGGTATAGGTACTTCTGCAACAAGAGCTGAAATAATCAAAAAGCTTGTTTCCAACAAGTATCTTAGTCTCAATAAGAAGACTCAGATTATAACACCTACATTGATGGGGGAGATGATTCATGATGTTGTGGCTTTTTCCATAAAATCACTTCTCAATCCTGAACTCACAGCCAGTTGGGAAAAGGGATTGTCGTATGTAGCTGATGGGTCTATTAGCGAGGACGAATATATGGTCAAACTTGAAGACTATATCAGTAAAAGGACTGATGCTGTAAAGGGACTTAACAATCAGTATCAGTTAAGAACATATTTTGATTATGCTGCCCAATTTTACAAAAAAGAAAATTCTACGAAAAGTAAAAAATCAAATAAGAAAGAAGGATGATAATGATGAAAGATTTGGTGACAATAAGTAATTTGTATACATTAGATGAATCATTAGCAAAACCGTTGCTTGAAAAGTACACATATCCATGGGAGGTGCTACCTCATATCGGAGAGTTTATATTGGAATTGATAAAAACTCTTCCGGGAGACATTTATGAGGAACACGGTGAAAATGTCTGGATAGCCAGGAGTGCCAAAATATATCCAAACAATTATATTGCAGGACCATGTATTATAGGTGAGCGTACGGAGGTCAGACCGGGAGCTTTCATAAGAGGTAATGCACTGGTGGGAAATGATTGTGTTGTGGGGAATTCTACCGAACTTAAGAATGTTATATTATTTAATCATGTACAGGTTCCGCATTACAATTATGTTGGAGATTCTGTCCTGGGCTTTTATTCACATATGGGTGCAGGCTCTATAACTTCTAATGTGAAGGCGGATAAGACTTTGGTACATGTCAAAGGCAGTGATTTTGATATCGATACTAAACTCAAAAAATTTGGAGCAATGCTTGGAGATCATGTAGAAATCGGATGTAATTCTGTATTGAATCCCGGAACGGTTGTTTGTAAGAATTCCAATGTATATCCGGTAAGTATGGTAAGAGGAGTTGTTCCTTCAGATTCGATATATAAAAATAAAGATTCTATTGTTTCCAAAGACAATAACTAGATAAAAATCCTCTGGTATAGTTAATAGCTAATATCAGAGGACTTTTTTTAAGAGAGTATTTAATTTTGATTTACAGCTTTTTCCAAAGCATTTTTGATCGCCTGGTTAAGTATTATGTAGGTGTATTGATTTTCTTTTGAATAGGATATTTCATCTACATTGTCTACCACAGATATCTGGTTGTTTATCTCATTTAATGCCGGTTCTAAAAGAGGATACATTGTTGTAACTGTTTCGTTTAGATTTTCTATCGTTACTCCGCTTATTGTATCTTTGTCTACTGCTACAGAGACATTTAATGTGTTTTCCCCAAGAGTTATAGTTGAAGAATATACCCCGGGTACATATTTTCCTGCTGTTTTTGTGTCAGTTTTTTTATTACTGCCAAACATGTTGACCATAAGAATTATTAAAAATATTAAAAGGATGAGAAACAGTGCTGTATATATTAATTCTTTTCCTTTTACAACTACGATTTTTGTCTGAGTGCCCATTGGTTTTCCTCCCGGTAATTGTTACTATAAAGATATGCATGAAATATTTATTTTAGAACTTTTTTATTCAAAAAATTTTTTTGCACTAATTTGACATTTGGTTGTGGTATACTTTTATTTAATAAAATTGTAATTATATTTAATGATTTGAAAGAGGAGAATAATTATGGCTGTTCAATTTATTGTTGGAACTTGCGGAACAGGCAAGACAGGCTACATATATGAGAACATGATAGCAAAATCCATGAGAAAAGATCATGGACCTATAATATATATATTGCCAGAGCAGTCTAATATGATTGCTGAACAGGATATGGTTTTAAGACATCCTAAGGGAGGAACTATGGATATATCCATACTTAGTTTTTCCAGACTGGCATTTCAGGTTTTTGATAAAGGAAATGTTTATACCGGAGATATATTAGATGATTACGGAAAAAGCATGATGGTTATGAAGGTGTTGAAGGAGCATGCAGAAGAACTGTCATACTATAAGAATATGATTGACAAGCAGGGATTTGTTGACGAGGTGAAATCAATTATATCAGAGTTTTATCAGTATGGGGTTACTGCGGATATGCTTAATAAGATGATTGAAAGCATGTCGGATACACATAGTCTGTATTATAAGATAACCGACTTAAGAGTGATATATCAATATTTCGAAGAGGCAATGGGGAATTCTTTTATGACAGCAGAACAGCTGCTGTCATTACTCGCGGATAACCTTGAGGAATCAAAGCTGTTACAGGGTGCAGAGGTGTATTTTGACGGGTTTACAGGCTTTACTCCGGTACAGTATAAGGTTATAGAACAAATGATGAAAGTATGCTCTGATTTGTATTTTTCTATAATTATGGATGAAAAAATATTGCTGGATAATTCATACCGAAATGGCTTATTCTGCATGGGAAAAGAAACGCAGCTACATTTGACTGAGCTGGCTCAGAAAAATGGCGTGAAGGTGCTTCCGCACGTTGCATTTGAAGATAATTACAGATTGAAAGGCAATGATGAATTATTACATTTAGAACAGAGTATTTTCAGATATCCTATAAAAGAATATGTATCTGAGAACAATTATAAATCCTCTGCTACAAATTTATCTGCGGTTAATATTATGGAGTGTGATGATATTAATGATGAGATTATATGTGTAGGCAGAATGATCAGGAATCTTGTGATGGATAAAGGATATTCTTACAGAGATATTGCAGTTATCACAGGAGATATCGATGATAATATAGAGATATGGAAACGCACGATGGAGCAAATGGAAATTCCGTATTTTACTGATTCGAATGAGAAACTTATGCGAAATCTTATTGCAGATATAGTTAATGCCGTAATTGATCTTTTTGAGAAAGATTTTTCGTTTGACAGTGTTTTTTCCTTTTTGAAAACAGGCTTTACAGATGTAAAAAATGAGGATGTATTTATCCTTGAAAATTATGCAATGAAATACGGAGTGCATGGTTATTCGTGGTGGAGTAAACCGTTTAAGGGTAATATGAAAAATCTTGGAGTTATCAATGATATAAGACGGAAGTTCATGGATTCAATCAGTGGGTTGGTAGAAGTATTTAGTAAGAAAGAGGGTATGGCATCTGAATATATATTATCCTTATACAGCTACATTTCAACTAATAAATTGGGAGAGAAAATTTGGTACAAAGCGTCGGAATACGAGAAAAATGGCAATAATAGAAAAGAAATGGCTTACAGACAGGCGTATGGCAAATTTATCTCGGTTCTTGATAAGACAAAGGATATTTTGGGCAATGATATTATCTCAAGAAAGACGTTTGGTGATGTTTTATTTGCGGGTGTATCTGATATCAGTCTGGGAATCATACCGTCTACTCTTGATCAGGTTGTTATAGGGGATATCGAACGTACAAGATTACATAATGTGAAAGTGCTATTTTTGGTTGGTGCTAACGAAGGTGTGTTACCGAAACCCACAGGCAATAACGGTATACTGACGGATCGTGACAGGATAAGTTTTAAAGAACATGATATTATTCTGGCTCCTGATAAAAGTGCAGCTTATTATATTCAACAGTTTTATCTATACATGCAGATGAATCAAACCTCTGAAATACTTTGCGTTTCTTACAGAAAGAGTGATCGCAAAGGCGGGGCATTAAATGTATCATTTTTTGTCAAAATGATAATGAAGATGTTTCCTCAAAAGAATATTATCCGTTCAATTGACATAAAGAATGATATTTTACCATCTTCTAGAGAAGATATGATATTTGAACTGGCACAGGATTTTTCAACAGACAATTTTGATGATTCATCTTTGTATAAAATACTTTCAACTACTGATGAGAACAGAGTTTCCGGCATGCTTGATGGGTATATGTATATGAACCAACCTGGAGTGCTTGATGAGGCAGTTTCAAAAAAACTATATGGAAACAATATGATTCACAGTGTATCAAGACTTGAAAAATATGCTGCATGTGAATATCAATTTTTCTTACAATACGGATTGAAGTTAAAGAAGCCTGATGAATATACTGTTGAAAATAATCATATAGGAACAATACTTCATGCTGTTATGGAAGATTTCTTTAAGGAAATCAAAGAAAACGACATCAAGCTTCCGGTGAGTGATGAATATATTAATGAGAAAGTTGAACTATATGTTGACAGGGCTGCTGATGATATAGATCAAACAATATTTGACAGCAGTTACAGAATGAAACATATCAAACGAGTTATCAATAGAATTGCCAAGAGAAGTGTTAGAAATCTCGTAAGACAATTAGAGTCGGGTGATATGATGCCGGAATATTTTGAAAAGGAGTTTTCTCCTGAAGATGAATTGTCTTATATAAATATGAGCCTTAAAAATGATGTTCTTATGGGTCTTAAGGGCTTTATAGACAGAGTGGATATCAAAGAAACAGAGAACGAGGTTTACGTTAAGATAATTGATTACAAATCCGGAGACAAGGATATAGATTATGTTAAAATAACAGAAGGAAAACAGCTCCAGTTGACGGTATATATGAGTGTAATGCTTGAGTTGCTCCAAAAAAAATATCCTTCAAAACGGATAATACCAACCGGAATGTATTATTTTCAATTAGCAGATAAGATTGTTGAAGGTGTTTCGGATGAAGATGTAGAAGCGGAACGGATTAAAAAAGCAAGAATGAAGGGTCTTGTTAACGAGGATGAAGACTGTCTGCAGGTGTTAGATCATAAGACAGGTGTTGCAGTGCCTGTTTCATTTAACAAAGATGGAAAATTGTCTTCTGTTAATTCACACACTGTTTCCGAACAGGAGCTTATGGCGATATCAAGATATACCAGGGAGAAGATGATTGAACTGGGTGACAGTATTATTAGTGGTAATATTGAAATGAAACCGCAAAAAGGGGAACTGTCATCCCCGTGTAACTATTGTGATTACAGAAGTGTATGCAGATTTGAAGCCGGACTGGGTGGAAATCAATACGGAATCGGTTCGAACCTGACAAAAGAGGAAGCAAGAAAACTGATAATGGGTGAGGAAGCATAATGTCATTATAATATCGGGAGGCATTGATATGGATTGGACAAAACAGCAACAACAGGTAATTGATTATAGGGACGGCAATCTCTTGGTCTCTGCTGCTGCAGGATCGGGAAAGACGGCTGTTCTGGTAGAGAGAATTATAGAGATGATATTTGATGAATCGTCACCGATTAGCATTGATGAATTACTTGTTGTGACATTTACCAAGGCTGCGGCAAGTCAGATGAAGGAGAAAATAACATTAGCAATTGAAAAGAAAATTGATGAAGAACCTGATAATGAGAGATATATAGAACAACTCAATCTTGTTGGTGATGCTAATATTTTGACCATAGACAGTTTTTGCTATAAGGTTCTTAAAGAATATTTTCATGTTATCTCGATTGATCCAAAGACACAGGTTGCTGAGGAGACAGATTTAGAGCTGATTAAAGAAGAGGTTTTATCCAAAGTTATGGATCAATTCTATGAAAAAAATAAGGATTTTACTGATTTTTCTGAAGCTTTTTCAGCTGATAAAAATGATACAAATATAGAAGAATATATTTTAAAAATACACCAGCTTTCAGAGAGTTATCCCTTTCCTGAAAAGTGGTTTCAACAGGCAAAGGATAATCTGAAAATCAGAAGTGAAGATGATCTGATGGCGTGTCCGTATACTGTAGCATATATTGATGAGATACATAAAAACGCAGAGGAGATTCGTGATACGATAATTGGTTTTATCGACAAGACGAGAGAAGAAAATGGTCCATTGCATTATGAAAAGACTCTTTTGTCGGATGTCGGATTAGTGGATGATATAATCTCTGCAAAGACATATAGTCAGTTGTATGATCTGACAGGTGTCAAATTCGCTACTTTAGGAAGAGCAAAAAAATCGGATGTTTTTGATTATGAAATTGCAGATGCCATTAAGGCCGGTAGAGATAAATACAAAAAACAGATTCAAAGTC
>AUXO018717736.1_pt1 | contig 12313 bp, 10 predicted proteins | sample 768731 | NCBI WGS metagenome assembly AUXO01 (sample SAMN02715735, study PRJNA202380) | gut metagenome | biome: sheep rumen | host: Ovis aries | place: New Zealand: Palmerston North | reverse complement strand
GCAAAAACAGTATACAATCTATCTAATAATGTTATGACTAGATACAATATGGATTATGATCATTACTTATTAGAAAAAGAAATAAGAGATGATAATTATTTAAAGGCTTATAATAAACAACAAGAATATATTAAAAGAACTGAAGAATTTATAAATAAGAATATTGTTCGTGCAACTACAACAAAACGTGCACAATCAAGACGTAAGCTTTTAGATAGATTAGATAGAATTGAAAAGCCAAAAAATCATGAGCCTATGCATATTAAATTCCCATATTCAGGTCAACTTGGACAAGAGGTTTTAGTATTAAATGATTTGACTGTAGGATATAATAACAAACCTGTTTTAGAACATTTAAATTTCTTACTTGGTCAAAATCAAAAAGTAGTTATTTTAGGACACAATGGTGTTGGTAAATCAACCATTCTAAAAACTATTTTAGATATAATTAAGCCTATATCAGGTAATTATAAATGGAATCCAAGTGGTGTTATTAATTATTTTAAACAGGAAGAGGAATATAAAAAAGAAGAAACACCTATATCTTATTTAAGATATTTTTATCATTTAAAAACTGATCAAGAATTAAGAAGTATACTTGCACAAGTAGGCTTAAAAGGTGATATTGTAACAAAACCTATGAATACTTTATCAGGTGGTGAACAAACTAAGGTAAGACTTGCGTTAATGACTATGAAAAAGTCTAATATCTTGGTATTTGATGAACCAACTAATCATTTAGATATGGCATCTAAAGGAGAACTTTATGAAGCAATTTCTGAATTTCCTGGTTCTGTAATTTTAGTTACACATGAAGATGATTTTTATGATGGTTTAGTTGATTTAGAATTAAAATTTAATTAATTTCTAAATTCAATAAAATGCCTTTACAAATGAACTTTAATATTATAAATATTATCTTGACTTTACAAATATAAATAAGTATAATTTACATTGTTGAGGTGATTTTAAGTGAAGTTTACCATAGCTCAGCTTAGAAAATTATCAATGCCATATCAATTCAGTGAGGATATTGACTTATCTTCTGATTTGAATGGACTTGAGGATATCCTTAAAGTATTATCTACCCATGTGACTGAGACCATCTATAATCGTGGGGATGATTCTTACCGAATCGATTTTTCAATCGATTGCAATTTAGTCTTAAGTGATTCAATCACTTTAGAAGAAATTGAATATCCAATAAAGGTTAGTGCTTCAGAAGTATTTAGTACTAATGAAGATGAGGATGATGCATTCTTAATTGAAGGTATTACCTTAGATACAAAGGAAGCCATTATAACAAATATCCTTTGTAACAAGCCTATGTCTATTACAAATTCAGATATTGAGATTAATGATGTGGAAGAAGATAGTAAGGAAGATGACCATGTTAATCCAGCATTTGCCTCATTAAAGGATTTATTATAGGAGGTGTGAATAATGGCAGTACCTTTCAGAAGAACTTCTAAAATGAAGAAGAGAATGAGAAGATCTCACTTAGCACTTAACGTACCTGGTATGATTACTTGTCCTTCATGTGGAGAATTAACTCTAGCTCATAGAGTATGCTCTAACTGTGGATATTACAAGGGTAAGCAGGTTGTTGCTAAGAAGGAAGAATCAGCAGACAACGAATAATTATTCATAGAAATAGAGACCTGGGGTCTCTATTTTCTATTTAAGGTAATAGTAAGGAGGATTTATGTACAAGCATTATAGTGTATTAAAAAGTGAAGCAATTAATAATTTAAATATTAAGCCAGATGGTATATATGTTGATTGTACTTTAGGCGGTGGTGGTCATTCTAGTGAAATACTAAAAAGACTTACTACAGGTCATCTTTACTGTTTTGACCAGGATGATTATGCATTCCAAAGATCTAAAGAGGTATTAGACCCTATTTCACAAAACTATACTTTTATAAAGGCAAATTTTAAAGATATAAAGAAGAAGCTTAATGAGCTTGGAGTTACTAAAATTGATGGAGTATTATATGATTTAGGAGTATCTTCATTTCAGCTTGATATACCTGAAAGAGGATTTTCATATAATTATGATGCACCACTTGATATGAGAATGAATCAAGATGGTGAATTAAATGCATATGATATTGTTAATAATTATTCATTTAATGATATTATGAAGATATTATATGATTATGGTGAGGAGCCAAATGCAAAGCTTATTGCAAGAGGTATTGAAAAAGCACGTCAAGTTAAACCAATTAAAACTACCTTTGATTTGGTTAATGTAATTAAACAGTCATTACCTCAAAAGGTATTACATAAAAAAGGACATCCTGCAAAGCAGACATTCCAAGCATTAAGAATTGCTGTTAATGATGAATTAAGAGTATTTGAAGTATCAATTAATGATGCATTAGATATGCTTAATCCTGATGGTTATGCAGTTGTTATTACTTTCCATTCTTTAGAGGATAGAATATGTAAGAAGGTATTTAGGGATAGAACAACATTAGATATTCCAGAGGGCCTTCCTGTAATTATAACTGAAGAAGCTCCATTTGAGCTTATTACAAGAAAGCCAATTCTACCTTCTGATGCTGAATTAGACGAAAATAATAGAAGTCATTCAGCAAAAATGAGAGTTATAAGAAAACGATAAACTAAATATACTATTTTTGTCCTTTTGTGATATAATAAATGTGTTATTTTGCGAAAGGAGAAATCGATTGTTATGTCTAAAGTTAGTAGCTCTACAAAAGTGACATTATTTTGGATTATTGGTTTAATAGCATTCGTTTCATTAATGCTTGGAGGAACTATTTTCTTATTAAGCCTTCTAAACATTTCAGGTGGTGTATTAAATACATTACAAGGTATTTGTCACATTTTATTAATTGTATGTGCAGTAATAGCAGGATTCATTTGGCTAGTTAATGCAAAATGGAATAAAACTGTTAAAATTGTATTTATTGTTTTATTTATAGTTTTTGCAGTACTTGCAGTTGCTGGTGCAGTAAGAATGTTTTAATTTATGAGCCTCTATTAAGAGGCTTATTTTTTTGAGGTTTTATTATGGATTTTAATGTGTTTATAACATCATTAACACAAGTTATTATAACTTTATTATTTATAATACCTGGGTTTATATTATGCAAATGGAAGAAGGAATCAGCTAACCATTTGGCAACTTTATCTAGAATATTAGTATATATATGTGGACCATGTATGATAGTTTCATCATTTATTGGAATGGGTGAATTTAAGTGGGAAGATTTTAAAAATATGGGAATATTCTTTGCGATATCATTATTACTTCAGGCTTTGTTCATATTAGTTTTATTTTTGATATTTAAAAATAGAATAAGTGATGCAAAATATAGAATATTTACAATTGGTTCTGTAATGGGAAATGTTGGATATTTTGGATTACCTTTAGTATCTATGCTAGTATCTGATCCTATAGTTTCTGTATATTCTTGTTTATATGTTTGTAGTATGAATATAATTGTTTTTACTTTTGGTGTTTATGCGTTAACTTTAGAAAAGAAATATATGTCAGTTAAAGAAGCTTTAATTAATCCTAGTGTTATAGGACTTGTAATTGCGTTAATATTATATTTTACAGGATTTTATAGAATTAAAGGTACTGATGAAACCCCAATTATATTTGGTAAGGCTTTATTTGATGCGATAGCATTACTTGGTAAAACTACAACACCAATATGTATGATTGTTTTAGGTGTTAGACTTGCAACAGTAGATTTCTTGAAATTATTTAAAAGACCTTTTGTATATTTGACTATATTAACAAAAATGATTATTTTCCCTGCATTTTGTTATTTTACTGTTAGATACATTCCTTTCTTGAATTATTCTTTTAAAGCATCTATTTTGATATTATCTGCAACACCTTGTGCTGCGATAGTTTTAAATCTTGCAGAAATGCATCATAAGGAAGAAGAATTGTCCGCAAATACTGTTTTATTAACTACTTTAGTTTCTTTTATAACTATCCCACTAATGACATTATTGCTAAATGTATAAATCGTACTTTTTTGGTACGATTTTTATTGACAACCCATTTTTTTGGTATTAATATATAGTTGTAAAAAGAAATGATAGATACCTAAAAGGGAGTAAGAACCATAATATGGAATAAGTTCGTCAATACAGTTTATACTCGGACTTATTTTAAAATCTGAGACTTTTAACATTCGGTTTGAAGTCTTTTTCTTTTTATTAGAAAGATATTAGGGGGTGGCTAATAAAAGAAATTTTTATGGAGGTTATATAAATGATACATTTATATAGCAGTAAGTTTAAAAGATAAGTATTTCCATTGATTTTATTTTTAGGAGGAGGATTTAGTTATGGAATATGTATTTATATTTTTAGGTATCGGAGCTGTTGTATTAATACTTTTAATTTTATTTGCAGCAGGATATACAAAAGCTGGTCCAGATGAAGCTATAATGATTTCTGGTTTAGGTAAAAAGAAAATTTTAATTGGTAAGGCAGGATATAGATTACCTTTTTTCCAAAGAAAGGATAAAGTTCATCTAAAAGCATTCCAAGTAGATGTTAGAACTAACGAAGCTATTCCTACAAAAGATTACGTAAATATTACTGTTGATGCAGTTGCAAACTTAAAGATTTCTGATAAGCCTGAAATTCTTGAAAGAGCATTTCAAACATTATTATGCATAAGCGAGAAAGATCGTGGAGCACAAGTACAACAAGTATTACAAGGTAACTTACGTGAAATTATTGGTACAGTTTCAATTCAAGAATTAGTAAGAGATAGACAAAATGTTGCAACACAAGTTGCAAATAATGTAGTACCTGATATGGCAAAGCTTGGTATTGAATTAATCAACTTCAATATCCAAAACTTCAATGATAACGATAATGTTATTAATAATTTAGGTGCTGAAAATATTGCAAACATTGCAAAACAAGCTTCAATTGCAAAAGCACAAGCTGAAAGAGATGTTATTATTGCACAATCTGAAGCAAATGAAATTGCAAATAAGAGCAAGGTTGAAGCAAATACAAAGATTTTACAGCAAAATACTGAATTATCATTACAACAATCAGCTTTAAAGCAAAAGACTGATACTGCAAAGGCTGTTGCAGATGCAGCATATGCAATTGAACAACAAAAAAGACAAACTGAAATTAACATTGCACAAGTTAATGCAGCAATTGCTAAGAGAGAAAGAGAAGTTGATTTAGGTAATAAGGAAGTTGAATTAAGAGAGCGTCAATTACAAGCTGAAATTAATAAGAAGGCTGATGCTGAAAAGTATAAGGCTCAAATGGAAGCTGATGCTGATCTATATTCTCGTCAAAAGGCAGCTGAAGCTAAGAAGTTCGAACTTGAACAGCAAGCAGAAATGATTAAGATTCAGGCAGAAGCTGATAAGGTTGCAAAGCAAAAAGCAGCTGAAGCTTTAAAAATTGAAGCAGAAGCTAAGAAGCAAGCTGCATTATCTGAAGCTGAAGGTATTAAGGCAAAGGGTGAAGCAGAGGCAGAAGCTATTTTAAAGAAAGCAGAAGCTATGAAACAATATGGTGAAGCTGCAACATTACAGTTAATCTTAGATTCTGATGTATTACCAAAGGTTGTTGAAGCATACTCTAAGCCTATGGCAGAAGCATTATCACATATTGATTCTATTACAATGTATGGTGAAGGCAATACTGCAAAGCTTAATGAGGAAATCACAAAGAATGGTACTCAAATTTTCTCAGGTTTAGAGAAGGCAACAGGATTAGATATTAAGTCTTTACTTGCTGGATATTTAGGAGGAAAGCTTATCGAAAATGGTAAAGCTTCAAATCAAGTAAAAGAAGTATCTAATACAGAAAAGAAGTAAAAGAAGTTATAGCTTTAAATGTAAAAAGACTCTATGCTTAAGCATAGGGCCTTTTCTATTATCTATTAATAATTCTTATTTTATTATCTACTACATCACATACATATGGAGTTTGTGGCTTTAGATGACCTGATATTATTTCTGTTGCAATAAATGTTTCAACTGTTTTAGTAATAAATCTATGAATAGGTCTTGCTCCAAATTCTTCATCATATGATGAATCTAATATCCATTTCTTTAAAGAATCTGCAAAATATATGTCTAATCCTTGTGAAATAAGTCTCATATTTAATTCTTTTAACATCTTATTAACAATTTGTAATTGAACATTCTTTCCTAATGGATTAAATCTAATTATTTCATCAATTCTATTTAAGAATTCAGGCTTAAATGATGATTTTAATAATCTATCTATTTGTTCTTCCTTATCACTATCATTAGATAATAGAATAGAAGAACCAATATTTGATGTCATGATTATAATTGTATTTTTGAAATCAACTGTTCTTCCTTGAGAATCAGTTAATCTACCATCATCTAATATTTGTAATAATATATTGAATACATCAGGATGAGCTTTTTCAATTTCATCAAATAAAACAATAGAATAAGGAGAACGTCTTACTTTTTCGGTTAATTGTCCACCTTCTTCATATCCAACATATCCTGGTGCAGAACCAATTAACTTAGATACTGAATATTGTTCCATATATTCAGACATATCTAGTCTTATAATATGAGATTCTGAATCAAATAAAGCATCAGCTAATGCTTTTGCAAGTTCAGTCTTACCTACGCCTGTTGGACCTAAGAATAGGAATGAACCAATTGGTTTTGTTTCATCTTTTATTCCTGCACGCTGTCTTATAATAGCATTTGATACTAATTCAACCGCATCATCTTGACCTATTACTCTGCTCTTTAATACATTAGAAAGATTTAGAATCTTTTCTCTTTCACCTTGCATAAGCTTAGAGATAGGAATATTAGTCCATTTAGATACAACTTCTGCAATATCTTCTTCAGTAACTGATTCAGATAGAAGATGATCATCTTTAGATTTTGCTTGATATTCATCAATTTTCTTTTGTAGATTAGGAATAGTAGAATATTGTAATTCTGAAGCTTTTTTATAATTGCCTTCATTAAATGCCTTATCTAGATCAAATTTGGCTTTTTCCATTTCAGCTTTAATATCCTTATATGCTTGTATTTCAAGCTTTTCTTTTTGCCATTTCTTATTTAATTCATCTTGTTTATTTTCTAATGATTGTAGTTCAGTATTGATTTCTTGTAATCTTGATTTTGAAATAGAATCAGATTCCTTTCTTAAAGCCATTTGTTCGATTTTTAATTGTGCAATATGTCTATCTAAATCATCTAACTCAGCAGGCTTTGAGTCTATTTCCATACGACAAGAAGCACAAGCTTCATCAATTAAATCAATTGCTTTATCTGGTAAGAATCTATCTTGAATATATCTATTAGATAATGTTGCAGCAGCAACAACTGCATTGTCTTGGATTGTAACACCATGGTGTAATTCAAATTTCTCTTTAACACCTCTTAAGATAGATATTGTATCCTCAACACTTGGTTCTTGAACTAAAACCTTCTGGAATCTTCTTTCCAAAGCGGAATCCTTTTCAATATATTCCTTATATTCCTTAAGAGTAGTAGCACCAATACAATGTAATTCGCCTCTTGCAAGCATAGGCTTTAACATATTTCCAGCATCAAGTGCACCATCGGCTTTACCTGCGCCTACAATTAAATGAATTTCATCAATAAACATTATGATTTTACCATCTGATTTTTTTATTTCATTTAATACAGCTTTTAATCTTTCTTCAAATTCACCACGGAATTTAGCTCCTGCAACTAATGCGCCCATATCTAATTCAAATATTGTTTTATCACGTAAAGAAGTAGGAACGTCATTTGCGACTATTCTATGAGCTAATCCTTCAATGATAGCTGTTTTACCAACACCAGGTTCACCAATTAACACTGGGTTATTTTTAGTACGTCTAGATAATATTTTTATAATTCGTCTAATTTCTTCATCTCTACCGATTACAGGATCTATTTTACCTTCTCTAGCTAAAGAAACAACGTCACGACCATATTTTTCTAATACATTTTCGTTTTGTTCTTGATCATAATTTTGCATAATATCACCCTTTCTTGTAGTACTAATTTCATCTACAACTATATTATAACATAAAAATTAGCACTTTCAATAGGAGAGTGCCAATAATTTTTTTGAATACAAAGTATTCAGTTTTTAAAATAAATAAAAAAAGACTCAAAATGACGTAACTTACACCATAAAATTGAGTCTTTTAATAAATTATTTTACATATAATCTAGATTTTCTTGATGTATCTTCAGTAGTAACATCAACCTTAAGCTTTTTAAATACTTCAGCATCCTGTAACTGTAGAATAACAGTAGAATGAGCTTGTAAATGAGCCATATTTGGAAGCTGTGCCATTGCAAGCTTAGCTTGTTCATTAGATTTAGAATTTGCAGAAATTGCTAAAGCAATTAAAATTTCATCTGCATGTAATCTTGGATTATGATTATGTAAATTATTAATTTTCATTTTAGAAACTGGTTCTATAACAGATCTTGGTAATAATAATGCTTTATCATCAAGTCCAGCTAAAGCTTTTAATGTATTAAGAATAAGTGCAGCAGGAGCTGTTAATAAATCTGATGTTTTTGCATCTATAATTCTACCATCTTCAAGTTCTAAAGCCATAGCTTCATTACCATCTGTGATTTCCTTTTTATGTGCTGCAGCCTTAACACAAGGTCTATCGTTAGTTGAAATGTTTAATTGCTTCATTAAAATTTCAATCTTATTTACAGCTTCTTCACTAAATCTACCTAATCTAAATTGAACTTTTGCATCAAAATATCTTCTAATTATTTCATCACATGATGCCTTATCAGTAACTGCATGGTCTGAAATAGCATAACCAGCCATATTTACACCCATATCTGTTGGTGATTCATAAGGAGAAGTGCCATAGATTTTTTCAAACATTGCTTTTACAACAGGGAATATTTCAATATCACGATTGTAATTAACTGTTGTAACACCATGAGCTTCAAGATGATATGGGTCAATCATATTTACATCTTGTAGGTCAGCAGTTGCAGCTTCATATGCAATATTTACAGGATCCTTTAATGCTAAATTCCAAATAGGGAAAGTCTCATACTTAGCATAACCAGCCTTAATACCTCTTTTGTTTTCATGATATAATTGAGAAAGACAAGTTGCCATTTTACCAGAACCAGGACCTGGAGCTGTAACAACTACAATTGGATGTGTTGTTTTTATATATTCATTTTTACCAAAACCTTCCTCAGAAATGATATAATCTACATCGTGAGGATATCCTTTGATTTCATAATGAAGGTATGATTTAATACCTAAATTCTTTAATTGTTCTCTAAACTGATCAACAACAGGAGCATTTTGATATTGAGTGATACAAACAGAACCTACAAATAATCCAGATTCACGGAATGCATCAATTAATCTTAAAACCTCAGATTGATAATTGATACCAATATCGCCTCTCATTTTATTCTTTTGAATATCTTTAGCGTTTATTGCAATAACAATTTCTACTTTTTCCTTTAAAGTAAGAAGCATTCTTAATTTAGAATCAGGTAAAAATCCAGGTAATACTCTTGATGCATGATAATCATCAAATAATTTTCCACCAAATTCTATATAAAGCTTATCTCCAAACTTATTAACTCTCTTTAAAATATTTTCAGATTGTAACTTTAAGTATTTTTCGTTATCGAATCCAATTTTCATACCACTCACCGTCCTTGTGAAATAAACATAAAAATTATATATTGCATATAAAAAAATTTCAATCACTTTAATATAATTTTTTTTGAATTTTTTTCAATTTATAGTATAAATATTTATATAAAATATAAAAAATAGCATAACAGAGGTATTATAATGCATATAATAAAACATTTTTTAACAATCACAAAGCATAGAAATAAGGTAATGAAGTACTGCTTTAAATGTGGTCTTTATAAGCAAGGATTATTACATGACTTATCTAAATATTCATTTGTAGAATTCTTTAATGGTGCTAAATATTATCAAGGAACATATTCTCCAAACCATAACGAAAGAAAAGAAAGAGGATATAGCCTTGCATGGATGCATCACAAAGGAAGAAATAAACATCATTTCGAATATTGGGTTGATGTTAATCTTAAAACTAATAAATATGAACCTGTAGATGTACCTAAAAAATATATTGTAGAATCAGTATGTGATAGAATAGCAGCATCTAAAGTATATAGAGGAAAAGAGTTTATGCCTATAGATGTATATAATTATTTTAAAAAGGAAATAAATCAACTTCCTATAAATGAATATACAAAAGGTGAGATGGAACATTTATTATCATATTATATAGATAATGGGGAAAAGAAGCTTTTTAAATATATAAAGAAAGATTATTTAGTTAAAGCAAAAAAAGAATTAAAGGAATCTAAGAAAAAATTAAATAAATAATTTTTCTTGTTTGGTATACTATTAGATGTTAAAATAAAAGTAACAAACGAGGTGATAGTATGCCTGATACAGTTTTAAAGATTATAGAAGATGTAAAAAAGAATTATATTCTTTTACAAGAACCAAATTTACATAAGGATGATAAAGAAGAAGCCCTAAATTTCATTTTAAGTCATCAAAATGATGATGTATATATAACTGATTTAATTGGTGATATGTATTATAATGGAATAGGTGTTGAAAAAAGTTATAGAAAGGCTTTAAGCTATTACAAATCTTCAGCTAAAAAGAATTACGCATTATCAATGTATCATATTGGTGATATGTATTTTAATGGAATAGGTGTAAAAAAAGATTATAGTAAAAGCTATAAGTATTTATCTAAAGCTGTAAAACTTGGATGTAAGGAAGCATCACTTGATTTGGGTGTTTCATATCTTAAAGGATTAGGTACTATTGTAAGCTTTAATAGAGCTTTTAAGAACTTTACATTATCACAAGAAATTAATAGTAAGGATACATCTTTTTATATTGGTTATTGTTACTATATGGGATATGGAGTTTATGTAGATTATAAAGAAGCTTATAAATGGTTTAAAAAACATGAAAATAAAGATTCTTTATATTATATGGGATTAATCCATTTAAATGGATATTTAGATGGTAAACCTGATTATAAGCTTGCTTATAAATATTTAAGTGAAGCATCAGGATTAGGAAATAAGGATGCTTTCGTAATGGTTGGAGATTGCTACTTAAATGGATATGGTGTTGTAAAAGATATATCAAGAGCAATAGAAATATATAGAGAAGGAAGAGAAGAATTAAAACATCCTTTTAGTTATGCTAAAACAGGAAGTCTATATTTATATAATGATGATGTTGAACACAATATAAAATTGGGTTTAAAAATGCTTAAAAAAGGTGCTGATTTAAAATCTGATATTGCAATGCTATATCTAGGTAAATATTATTTATATGGATTAAAGAGGCCTAATTATAAAACTGCAAAGAAATATTTTATAGAAGGTGTATCTTTAAAAAATCCTGATTGCTTATACTATTTATCATTAATAGAAGAAAAGCAAAAAGATAAGGTTAATTCTCAAATTCATTTAGATGAAGCTATAAACCTAGGCTCTATAGATGCAAAATTAAAATATGCACAAACTTTTATCACAGATGATAGAATTCAAAGAAGAAACAAAGCGTTTAGATATTATAATGAGGTTTCAAAAACATTCAATAAGGATGCATTATATAAGGTTGCAGTATGCTATCTTAGAGGTAAAGGAGTATCTAAAGATTCATTAAAAGCTAAGGATTATTTTATTGAAGCTTTAAGAATGGGTGAAGCAAAATCTTGTTATTATTTAGGTTACTTATATGAAACAAGTGATGTTATAGGTAAAGATTTATCTTGTGCATTTAAATATTATAAAGAAGGTAGTTCTTATAATGATTTATTATCTACTCTAAAACTTGCAGATTTTTATATGACAGGAAAAGGTGTTGATGTAGATTCTTCTAAAGCAATAGAATTGTATGAAAAAGCAAGAGAATTAGGTAGTGGAGAAGCTTGCTATTCGTTAGGTATGATTTATAACGATGGTAAGATAGTAGAAAAGGATTTCGATAAGGCTAAGGATTATTTCTTAGATGGAGATAGTAAAGGTAATGCTGACTGCCAATTTATGCTTGGATATTATTACTATAAGGGATACTCTTTAAAACATGATAATGCTAAAGCAATGAAGTACTTTAGATTAGCTGCAGTAGGAGGAAATAGGGATGCTAAATCATTCCTAAATGAGCTTAACTAATGAAAGAATTATTTGAATTTATTGATAAAAATAATAAGAATTTATTTTATTTAACAGATAAAGATAATATTTCT
>AUXO012510565.1_pt1 | contig 12314 bp, 11 predicted proteins | sample 768731 | NCBI WGS metagenome assembly AUXO01 (sample SAMN02715735, study PRJNA202380) | gut metagenome | biome: sheep rumen | host: Ovis aries | place: New Zealand: Palmerston North | reverse complement strand
ATTGTTCCACATGGATAATTTCTACTACTAGCAACTATTCTAACAGTTCCATATGTTTTATCATTATAATAAATTCCTTTTTTTAATACATTTGTTCTAGGAGGACACGCTAAATATCCCGTACATAAAGGACAATCACCAACATATCCTGTTAATTCACCTTTAAAAGTAAATAATGGATTATATGTACCTTGTTTATAGATATTATTTTGATTTTCTTGTATAACATCCCTATCCAAAGCTTTAGCAAGACTCTCATTTTCTACTATTGTTGTAGTAGTTTTATTAATACATTCTTTTTGCATGAAAAAGCAAATTGTAAGTACTACAATTATAGCTTCAATAGTAATTTTTATTCTTGATTGAATGTACTCTTTCATCTTTATCTCCTTAATAAGTATTATAGTATAAGTAGTGCTAGATGTCAAAAATTTGTGAGCAATTCTCGCTTGTCTTTTCAATTATTTTTTCAACATTTTCATTCTTAATTTCGGCTATTTTTTTAGCAACATAATAAACGTTTGATGGATCATTTTTTTTGCCTCTAAATGGTTCAGGAGATAAATAAGGGCTATCAGTTTCAATTAGTATATTTTCTATATCAATTTTTTCTATTAATTCGTATAATTTTGAGTTCTTAAAAGTTAAAACTCCTCCTATGCCAAGTTTATATCCAAGTTTAATAAATAGTTTTGCCATTTCATAACTTCCATTAAAGCAGTGAATTACACCTTTTAAATGTCTATTTTTTAATAAATCATAAACATCTTGAATTGAATCTCTTGTATGGACTATTATTGGTAATTTATACTTTTCTGCTAAATCAAGTTGTTTATTAAATAATTCTATTTGTTCTTTTTTATTGTCTTTTGTGTAGTAATAATCTAATCCAATTTCACCAATAGCACATACTTTATTATTTTTTATAATTTCTTCTATTTCATCTAATTTATCAATTTCATTAACATTTTCAGGGTGAATTCCAACGCATGGTAAAAGATAATTATCATATTTTATTGATAATTCTATTACTTCATATGATGTTTCCAAATTATCAGCTGCATTAATGATTGCTTTTAATCCTTTTTTCTTAAAATAAGGTATTAATTCATCTATATTATCATAATTTTCACTTAAAATATGCGCATGTGAATCTATCATTATTTCTCCTTTTTATAAGTTAATTTTATTATTTTTTCTAATAATTCTTCAATATAATAAATGTAATTTTTTTCTAAAGTGGCTTTTAATAGAGTAATTAATATATAATCATTTTTATACATATAGTTAAATTTATTTGTTATTTTTGTAGATTCATAAAATAAATCTTCAATGCTTAGATTTGAATATACATTTTTCTTTAGTTTTAATACTATTTTTAAATTATCATTTAAATTAATTATTACACCTGTTTTTTCAATTAGCTTTTCTAAATATTTTTCGTGTGCATATATCTCTAATTGTTGATTAGTTATACCAAATCTATCTCTTATTTCAAATAATACATTATTTAAATCTTCTTTGGTAATTATACTATTAATCTTTTTGTGTAATTCAATTAATATATCACTATCTTCTGAGTATTCTTTTCCAATATGTGTTTCAACATCTATATTTACTTGATTTGTAGGTGTTTCTTCATCTAAATCTATTTCATTTACTTCTTCATTGATTAAATCTAAATACATATTAACACCTATGGAATCAATAAATCCTGCTTGCTCTCTACCTAAAATATCTCCAGCACCACGAATTGCTAAATCTCTCATAGATATTTTATATCCACTTCCAAGTTCTGTAAATTCTTTTATAGCGTCTAATCTCTTTAATGCAATACTATTTAATACTTTTTCTTTTTTATACATTAAATATGCATAAGCTATCTTATCAGATCTACCAACTCTACCTCTTATTTGATATAACTGGCTAAGTCCATATCTATCTGCATCAATAACTATTATTGTATTAGCGTTAGGTATATCTATTCCATTTTCAATTATTGTTGTACTTACAAGAACATCATATTTTTTATTAGTAAAATCATATATTATATCTTGCATTTCATCTTTCTTCATCTTTCCATGAGCATAGCAAAATCTTGCTTCTGGTATTAATTTGGAATATTTTCTAACAATAGTATCCATATTTTCAATATTATTGTATAAGATGAAAGCCTGTCCTTTTCTAGATATTTCTTTTAATAAGACTTCTCTAATTAACATTTCATTATATTCAATTACATATGTTTGAACAGGATATCTATTCTTAGGAGCACTTTCTATTAAAGATAAATCTCTTATACCAACTAAAGACATTTGAAGACTTCTTGGTATTGGTGTTGCTGATACTGATAAAACATGTACATTTGATTTTAGTTTCTTAATTTTTTCTTTTTGTTCTACACCAAAACGATGCTCTTCATCTATTACAAGAAGACCTAAATCTTTATATTCAATATCATTACTTAATAATCTATGAGTACCAAAAATTATATCAGTTTTTCCTTCTTTTAATTTTTTAATTTTTTCTGAAATTTGTTTATCAGTAAAATGTCTATTTATTAAATCAATATTTATACCATAATTTGCAAATCTTTTAATAGCTGAATCATATTGTTGATGAGATAAAAGAGTAGTTGGACATAAATAAGCAACTTGTTTACCATTAATAACTGTTTTAAACATTGCTCTAAATATTACTTCTGTTTTACCATATCCTACATCACCACAAAGAAGTCTCTCCATAGGTCTTGGTTTTTCCAAATCTTTCTTAATTTCAATAGAGGCTTTTAATTGATCTGCAGTTGTTTCATATTCAAATTCAGACTCAAACATTATTTGATTTTCATCATCTTCTTTAAAAGGAATAATTGTCGCCTTATTTCTTTCTTTATATATTTGTAATAATTCACCTGTAATATTTTTAATTCTTTCTTTTATCCTAAGTTTTGTTTTAGTCCACTCAACACTATTTAATTTATTAATAGTTGGTTTTGCACCTTCTTTAGCAGCATACTTATATAATTTTGAAATATCTTCAACAGCTACATACAATTTATCATTACCTTTATACTCTATTAAAATATAATCTTTCTTTAATCCATTCTTTTCAATTGTAGTTAAGCCTCTATATATTCCAATACCACTTTTTCTATGAACTACATAATCTCCAATTTCTAAATTGTCAATTGACAAAATCTTTGTTCCAAGACTACTTTCTTTCAATTTGTTACTTCTACTATAAGTATCAATTAGGTCATATTCTGAAAAATAATAAATATTTTTATACACAAAACCATGATTTAGTGTGTCTTTTATTATTTTTATGTTTTTTATCTTACTTGTCACATATTTTATAAAATTTTGATTCTTTGTAAATAAGTATCCTTTATATTTTTCTAAATCATTTATAAATCTTTCCTTATTATTATCATATTTATCTATACTTTTAGCATCAATTATAAGATCACAATTTTTATTATTAATCGTTTCTAAATAAATATCATTATCACTTTTTAATTTACTTAATTTATATATTTCATCTTTTATATCTAAATATTTAACTTGTGGTAACAACATCTTTTCTTGTTCAACTATTTGATTATAGTTTGTATATATAACAAGTGGATTATCAACATATTCTAATAAAGAAGAAGATAAATCATCATAATCATCTTTAATTACACCTATTGTTATTTCTTTTAATTCACCATTAGTTATTTGTTTTTGTGGATCAAAATATTTTATTTTTTCTATTTCATTATCAAAAAATTCAATTCTAACTGGTTTATCTTCACCAATTGGATATATATCTATTACAAATCCTCTTACAGCATATTCAGAAATATCATATACCATGCTTTCTCTTCTATACCCTATACTATCCAATTTTTTTATTAAATCTTCTCTATTTATTTCTTGTCCAACTTTAAGTTTTATTTTATTATCAACATATTTATTTTTAGATGGTAATTTTCTTATAAAACTATTTAAATGTGCTATTACTATCTTTTTAGTATTATCATTTAGCTTATTATATAGTTTACTCCTCATATAAAGTAATTCAGGAGAACTAGCAATAGCTCTTTTTGTTATAAAATCATCTTCTGGAAAAATATATACATCATCAATATAATTTTTAATTTCATTATATATTTCAGTTGCTTCATTTAATGTAGGATATACTAAAATAATATTTTTTTTACAAGCAAAAAAGATATATAACAATAATTGATTATATATTTCATTTTTACTTACAGATATCTTTTTACATTTATTAATATCAAAATCAAATAATTCTTTATATAATTCATTCTTCATTATTTAATCCATTGTATTTATCCATTAGCTCATCAATTGTTAGAATAGAAAAATCATCTATTATGTTAGATAGTATTGGATATAAATTATCTAATTTTTCTTTATCTTCTTTACTAAACTTACTTAAAACATAATCCATTAATTTTTCTTTAGGCATAGAAATTCCTACTTTTATTCTTGATATTTCTTCTGTATGTAGAACACTTATGATATTTTTGATTCCATTGTGTCCACCATCACTGCCTTTTCTTTTAATCTTAAATTTTCCCACTTCAAAATTTTTATCATCATAGATAATTAATATATCTTTAGGGTCAATATTATAAAAATTAACGAATTCTATAACAGCATTCCCTGATAAATTCATATAAGTTAGAGGCTTTACTAATAGCATTTTTTCATTGTTAACAACATGTTCACAATATTCTGCATTAAATTTTTTCTTAAAACTTAAGTTATTTTTTGCAGCATAAAAATTAATTGTGTTAAATCCACAATTATGTCTTGTATTCTCATATTTTTTACCTGGATTACCAAGACCTACTATTAGTTTCATTTAATCCTCCTTATAATCATTATACAATTTATTTTTACTTACATTATACCTTTCTGCTGTTTCTTTTATAGCGTCTCTTTTTGAATATCCTTTTTTTATTAGATTGTTAATAATTTCTTGATAATTATTATTATCTTTATTTTCTTCTTTATAACCCTCAACTATTATTACCATTTCACCTTTAATACCATTAATGTTTTTAAGTATTTCAGATATTTTATTTCTTATTATTTCTTCATGAAGTTTTGATATTTCTCTAGCAATAGCTATATTTCTATCACCTAATACTTCTAATAATAATTTTAGAGTTTCTTCTATTCTATGAGGTGCTTCATAAAAAATCAAGGTTTGTTTAATTTCTTTTAAATCAATTAATTCAGCTTTTGCTGTTGATTTCTTACTATTTAAAAAACCATAGAATAAAAATTTATCATTACTTATACCAGACATATTAATAGCTGGTAATAGCGCACTAGCGCCTGGTAATGCTATTACATTTATATTATTTTTAATAGCTTCATCAACTATTACATTACCAGGATCACTAATTAAAGGTGTACCTCTATCAGTAACATAACCTATATTCTTACCACTTTTTAATATATTAACTATTTTATTTTTATGTTTTTCTTCTGTATATTTATGACAAGATTCAACTTTTTTCTCTATATTTAAATATTTTAGTAGATTTAGAGTTTGTCTTGTATCTTCTGCATATATAATATCTACACTTTTTAGTGTATTTATACCTCTAATAGTAATATCATCTAAATTACCTATTGGTGTAGGTATTAAATATAAACATCCAAATTCACTTTTTTCATAACTTTTTTGAGTCATAATATCACTTTCCAAACATTTCTAATACTTCACTTGTATAACTTCCATCATCATTATGAACATATAAAGGCGGTAAAATCTTTAAACCTGTTTTTCCATTTTTATGTCCATCTACTAATACTAAATTAGATTCTCTACCAACTTTTGGATAAATAAATCTAATTCTTTTTGGTTCAATATTATTACTTCTCATGTCACTAATAATGTCAATTAATCTATCAGTTCTATGTACAATACATAAAGAACCATTATTTTTTAACAATTTTTTAGACACTTTCATTATATCATTCAAACTAATTTTTATTTCATGTCTAGCAATTGATTTTACACTATTATTATTTAAAATGCTATCATTATTTAATTTAAAATATGGTGGATTACAAGTAATTAAATCGAATGTATCTGTTTCAAAGTAAGTGTCAATATTACATGCATCATCGTTAATAATTTCTATTTTTTTATCTAAATTATTAATTTTTACACTTTCTTTTGCTAAATCGTATATATTTTTTTGAATTTCAACTCCGTATATCTTTGCATTTGTCATTGTTGATAATACTAATGGTATTGGAGCATTACCAGTGCATAGATCTAATATCATTTTAGTACTTTTATTTACAACACAAAAATTTGGAAGCAAAATTGAATCCAAACTAAAATTAAAATACTCTTTATTTTGTACTATTTTAAGATTATCAAAATATACTAAATCATTTATTACTTTTTCTTCTTTCATTTCTATTATGATCTTTTCTATTCTCTTTTTCTTTATTTACATCTATTTCTATCTTATTTTCATCTTCATCAGTAACAACTACATATTTTTGTCTTGGAATATCAATAGAAATTACTGTTGCATCTTTGCCATCAACTTTAACTTTGTCTCCTACTTCTGGTAAATTCTTTCTATATTCTGTGTATATACTATCTTCATAGTTTAAACAACATAGTAATCTTCCACATAATCCATTAATTTTTGTTGGATTTAAAGCTAAATTTTGATTTTTAACTTGTGCTATACCAACTGAATCTAGATCATTAAGAAATGTAGAACAACACAGCTTTCTACCACAAGGTCCTAAACCTGATATTTCTTTTGCTTTATCTCTAGCACCAACTTGTCTTAGTTCTATTCTAGTTTTATAAATTGCAGCTAAACTTTTGGCTAAATTTCTGAAATCTATTCTATTATCTGCTAAAAATTGAAATATTAATTGCTTTCTATCAAATGTATAACTTGCATCTATAAATTTCATATCTAATCCAAATTCGTCAGCTAAATCTTGTGCTTTTTGTACTGACTCATTAGCTTCTTTGATATTCTTTTCATTTTGTTTTATATCTTCTTTTGTAGCAACTTTATATACTAAAGCATGATCATTATCATTCTTTTTATTTTCTTCAACTGATGTAACTGTACCAAACTGCAATCCTCTTTCAGTATTAACAATAACATTATTACCTTTTTCTATTTCAATGTTATTGTCCAAAAAAGCGTATTGTTTTCCACCTTTTTTAAATTCTACATTAACAATTTTCATCTTTACATCTCCACATCTCTATAATAAATCTATCAATTATTAAGTTCTTATTTAATGGTATATCTAATCTATTTATATTTTCATTAATTACAACTATTTTCCTTGATATTTCTTCAATAGTGTTATTTTTACTAATAATGCCATTTTTATTATTTTTTAAAGAATTATCAAGTTCATTTTTATATTTATATAACATACTTTTTAATATATCTATAAACATTTTTCTATCTTCTATTATACTATAAATATCATAATTTTTAGATATTGTATTTATTCCATTCTTTTCAATATATTCAATTAATGTATTTGAAATATCTTCAATGTTTTCTTTGTTTTGACAATAATTAATAGATGAAGATACAAATACTTTTTGACATCTACTACTTATAGTATCTTTTACATCATTAATATTACTAGATAATAATAATGCATAAACATTCTCTGGAGGCTCCTCTAATGTTTTAAGTAAAGCATTACAAGCAAAATCGTTTAATTTCTCGCAGTTTTCAATAATATATATTTTTATATTATTAAATTGAGAAGTTCTATTTAAATTACCTATTAATTCTTTTATATCATCCTTAGATATATCTTTTTCATTATTTCTCAGTATGTAAACATCAGGATTTTCTTCAATATTTATATCATTATTCATAAATATTTCTTTAATAGTTTTATTTAATTCTTCTTTTATATCATCAAAAAGAACATTCCCTATTAAAAATGAATGTGACATTTTATTTTCTTCCTTTAAATTCAAAAAATATGAATAAATATTCTCCAAAATTCCCTCCAAATACATATAATATTATATTATTTTATAAACAAAAGTCAAAAGGAAAATAAAAACTCCATATTGGAGTTTATGATATAGTTTTTCTATCATCAAGGGCTTTTGAAATCATAATTGGATCTAGATATTCTATATCTCCACCCATAGGGATTCCATATGACAATCTTGATACTTTAATATTCTTCTTTTCAAGTAATTTTTGTAAGTACATAGATGTAACCTCACCTTCAATACTCGGATTTAAAGCTATAATAATTTCTTTTGTTTTTTCATTAATTCTACTATTTAATAAAGAAGATATGTTCAAATCCTCAGGATTAATACCTTCTATTGGTGATACAAGCCCACCTAAAACATGATAATAACCTTTATATTTTCCTGTTTTTTCTATAAAAAATACACTTTTTGAGTCTTCTACAACACATATTGTAGATTCATCTCTACCTTTATCTGAGCATATTTCACACTCATCAAAGTCACTAAGACATCCGCAAATACTACAATTTCTTATATTTTTTTTAAAATCTAGTAGTGCTGATGATAAATTTTCTATTTCGTTTATGTCCTTTTCACATAAAGCATATGCATATCTTTCAGCTGTTTTTTCTCCAACTCCAGGCAAAATAGACAAATTATTAACTAAATTTGTAAAACTTTTAGGAAGTGGCATTATTAAAATAATCCCCCTAATCCACCTGTTAATCTACCTAATTTTTTTTCTTTTTCATCCTTTATTTGATTTAAAACGTCATTTATAGCCACTAAAAGAACGTCCCCAAGCATCTCTTGATCTTCTAAAATATCATTATTCTTAATCTCAATTTTAGTAATCTTATTACTTCCTAAACATTCAACTAATACATTTTCATTTTCAAAAGTAAATGTCTTTCCATCAATTTCTTTAGTAGTTTTTTCAAGATCAGCTTGTAATTTTTTAGCTTGAGCCATCATTGCTTGCATATTCATACTTATCTACCTCTCATTCTTCCTTAACATATTCATCACCGAATATGTCTTCAATACTCATTTGCAATTCTGTATTTTTACTCTTTTTCTTTATTTTTTCTTCTATATATTCATATTTTACATTATTTTTCATATTTTGAATATATTCTTCTTTTAATTCTTTCCATTCACCTTCATTAACAGCAACTACTGAATACTTCTTTTTATATATTAATTTTAATAGTTTTTGAATTTCTTCAATATTTAGATTAAATAAATTCGCATCTACATCTTTCTTAAATGTGAATAAAATGTTTTTATCAGATACAACTTCAGGTGTTGCTTTTAATAATAAATTAGCTAATGAAGTAAATTCTTTATTAGAAATATAGTCATTTATTGCATCATATTTATCAACAAATTCTATTTTTAATTCTTTATTTGCACCATAAAATGCATTATTTATCTTAATTTTTTTAAGATCTTCTTGATTGTCTTCTATTTTTTCTGATTCTTTTACTTCTTTTTTATATTCTTTGGATTCTTCTTCTACTGTTTTTTTCTCTTCTTTTGGAGATTCTATTTCTTCTTTATTAATTTCTAATACTTTTTCGTCCTTTTTTATACCAAATAATAGTAATATTTTTAATAAATATACTTCCATTATTACCTTTTGATCATTACTTTTTCGCAAATCATATATTAAATCAGTCAATATTTCCATGGTTTTAATTATATTATCAATGTCAACCTTTGAAAATTTTGCTAATTTTTTCTCATATGATTCAGAAAAGTAGTTGTTTGTACCATTATATATTAATAAATCTTTTAGAATATTTACTATTTTTTGACTTAAATATGTGTAATTTTTTTCATTTTGTGAATAATCGTCAAGTAATGTTAATGTGTTAACCATATTGCCAGCAAACACTTGTTCTAATAATTCAAAAATTGAATCATCTTTAACATAGCCTGTTACTTGGTAAGCATCATCTATTGTTATCTTTTCTTTATTTAATGAAAGGATTTGATCTAGTAAATTTATTGCATCTCTTAGTCCACCGTCACTTAATTTTGCAATAAATTCAACTATCTCATCATCTAATTCTTTATTTTCTTCTTTTAAAATATATTTTAGTCTTTCAATTATATCCTTAGTTTTAATCTTTTTAAAATCAAATTTCTGACATCTAGATACAACTGTAACAGGTATTTTATTAAATTCTGTTGTTGCTAGAATGAATATAACATGACTTGGAGGTTCTTCTAATGTCTTTAATAAAGCATTAAATGCACTTGTTGATAGCATATGAACTTCATCAATTATATATACTTTATATTTATATGTTGATGGTAATAACTTAGCATTGTTTCTTATTTCTCTAATTTCATCAACGCCATTATTACTTGCAGCATCTATTTCTACAATATCAATATCTTCTATTTGATTGTTGTTACATACATCACATTTACCACAAACATCACCTTTTTTGTTATCCAAACAGTTAACGGCCTTAGCAAATATTTTAGCAATACTTGTTTTACCAGTACCTCTTGGACCACTAAATATATATGCATGACCAATTTTATTTTCAATAATGCTATTCTTAAGTATATTAACAATTACTTCTTGTCCTACAACATCACTAAATTTATGTGGTCTATATTTTCTATATAAAGATATATATGCCATAGCTACCTCCCTCAATAATTATACCAAAATATGGCCTGCTTTACTATCTTTTATTGTGAAAAAAATCACTAATTTTTTTACTTAATTCATTGGAAGTATCTACATTTATTAATAATTTTTTATACTCTGTTTTATCATTAATTACTTTAGAATTTTCTAAAAGATAATAAACTTTTTTTATTCTTACTTCTTTAATTACTTCTCTGCACATCCCACAAGGATATAGCAAGCAATATATTTCACAATCATTAAGATTGTTTGTCTTTAATTTTTTAGCAGCTTTTCTTATACACAATATTTCAGCATGAGCTAATGGATCATTATTTTTTATTTTTTTGTTATAGTCTTTTGAAATAATTTTACCATTTTTAGTGATAATACATGATATTGGTATGTCATTATTAGCTACTGCTTTATTGCTAAGCTTAATTAATTCATTAACAATACTATCCATTTATATAATTCCTTTCATATATAAAAAAAGTGCACACGGCATTTTTATTTAAGGCTGCTATCTTCCGATTCTGACCTGGTTCATACAATAACCGTTGCACAAAACATATTATATATTATTTATTTTAAAATGCAAACATTTTTAATGTTCCACGTGGAACATTAAAAAATATCTTATTTGTTCTTAAAAAAATATTTCCCGGGAAATATTTTTTATTTATTAAAAACAATGTTCCACGTGGAACATTGTTACTATAAAGATATTAAAAATTGTTTTCTAGTTTGAGTTATACTTTTATATTTTTTGCTTTATTTAATGGGCTAAAAATATTTCCCGGGAAATATTTTTATATTTTTCATCAATGTTCCACGTGGAACATTGATATAAAAAAGGAAGAAACTATTTGCTAGTTTCTTCCTCATTAGTCTCTTCTGCTTCTTGTTCTTTTTCTATAACAGATATTGAAGCTACAATATTATTTTCTTTAAGATTTATTAATCTTACACCTTTTGTAACTCTACCCATTTGAGAAATACTATTAACATCCATTCTAATAATTACACCATTATTTGAAATAATCATTAGATCTTTATCATTTGTAGTTGATTTGAATCCAACAATCTTACCAGTCTTTTCAGATATGTTAATAGTTTTGACTCCTTTACTTCCACGTTTTGTTTCTCTATATTCTTCAATTGGAGTCTTCTTACCATATCCGTTTTCAGAAACAACAAGTAATAACTTACCAGGTTCAGATATTTCAGCACCAACACATATATCGTCTCCAAGATTTATTCCCCTTACACCTGATGCTGTTCTTCCCATGATTCTGATTTCATTCTCATTAAATCTTACCATTCTACCATTTGATGAACACATAAGTATCTGACTATCACCTTCAGTTACTTTAACGGATATCAATTCATCATTCTCTTTAAGAGTAATTGCTATTTTACCTGATTGTCTAATATTATTAAATTCACTCATAAGAGTTCTCTTAACTAAACCATTTTTAGTACTAAATATCAAACATTTATTCGTGTCTTCTTCTTTACCACAAAGCATTGTATTTACTTTTTCATCTTTATCTAATGCAAGTAAATTAACTATAGGTAAACCTTTTCCAACTCTTGAATACTCTGGAACATTATATCCTTTCATTCTATATACTTT
>AUXO018772700.1_pt1 | contig 12315 bp, 12 predicted proteins | sample 768731 | NCBI WGS metagenome assembly AUXO01 (sample SAMN02715735, study PRJNA202380) | gut metagenome | biome: sheep rumen | host: Ovis aries | place: New Zealand: Palmerston North | reverse complement strand
GGCGCAGCCATCGCAACAGCGATCGGTACGCTTGTTTCATGCATCATGGCTGTCAGAGTCGTTCTGAAGAAAGGGGATTACCTTTCCCTCAGACCGTTTACAAAGTTCTCGTTTGACAGGGCAACGGTCAATTCCCTGATGCAGGTCGGCAGCGGCACGATCGCCGAGTCGGTATTCCTGCGTATCGGATTCCTGCTGAACGGCAGACTGATCGCGGGAGTCGGCACATCCGCTTATGCGACCAACCAGATCGTACAGCAGATATCCGGTCTTGCCTTCACGGTCGGTGATGGAACAGCATCTGCCTGTACCTCACTGGTCGGCCAGTCGCTTGGCGCTAAGAAAAAAGAGAAGGCAAAGATGTATGTGGATGTCGTCAGAAGACTGTCCCTGTTCCTGTCGATCGCGATTATGCTGCTGACATTCTTCGGAAGAAATATCTTCCCGACATTCTTTACAACAGATCAAACGATCATCACTGCCGCCTCATTATGCTTCCTGATACTGATGGTCGGCATTATCCCGCAGAACCTGAGAGTTGTTTTGTCAGGCTGCCTGCGCGGGGCAGGTGATGTGAAGTTTGTTGCGGTCGTTTCCCTGATCAGCGTACTGATCATCAGACCGCTCATGACATGGCTGTTCTGCTATCCTGTCAACAATATGTTCCCGGACATGATGTTCGGCTTTACCGGTCCATGGATCTCATTTGGCATTGATGCCCTTGTCAGGGCAGCGATGCTGACAGTCAGGGTCAATAAAGGCGAGTGGGTCAATATCAGGCTGTAAGCACACTGAATAGAAGAGGAAAAACAATATGGAATATGCGGTTTTGAATGACGGGTCCCGTATGCCTGTGTTCGGTCTTGGAACATGGGATCTGCGGGGTGAAGCATGTACGGAAACGATCATACAGGCGATCAATATCGGTTACCGTCTGATCGATACAGCGCAGATGTACAGAAATGAGAAGGAAGTCGGAAAAGGCATCAGAGCATCCGGCATCAGCCGTGATGAACTGTTCATTACCAGCAAGGTCATCAGTCCTGACAGAAGCTATGATGCTGTCATCAAAGCGGTAGACCGTTCACTGGAAGCACTTGGTCTGGACAGCATTGATCTCTACCTGCTCCATGAACCGTATGACACGGCACAGGAAATGTATGCGGCTTTGAAGCAGGCACAGCAGGAAGGAAAAGTACGTTCCATCGGTATTTCCAACTTCCACGAAGAAAGATACAGCGCTTTTGTAAAAGCCTGCGGGATCATCCCGGCAGTCAATCAGGTGGAAAGCCATGTGTATTTCATGCAGAAGGATCTGCAGAAGCTGATGAGCGGATACGGAACTGTCATGCAGGGCTGGGCACCGTTTACGGAAGGCAGAAGAAAGATCTTTGCTGATCCGGTCTTGAAGAGGATCGCTGAAAAGCATCATAAAACAGCTGCTCAGATCGCTCTGCGCAGCCTGCTGGACAACGGGATCTGTACGGTCGCCAAATCATCAAAGGCTGATCGTCTGAAGGAAAACCTGGATATATTTGATTTCAGACTGACAGAAGAGGAATTGAGAGAGATCGCTGCCTTGGACGAGCATCGCTCACTGTTTGGCTGGTATTGACAGGAAATGTGAAAGAATTTCATGAATCTTTCACAGAATCAGCGTCTCCATATCACAAAGGACAATTATTCTATAAGTGTCCTGAAGAGGATAGTGATAATTTCTTTCCCCTATAATAAAAGAGGATCGCAGTGATCCTTTTTTATATGTCCTGATTCTTGTCTGCTGATGATCTTCTGACTTCGATCATGTGACGGAAATAATCAGGAAGCGGTGCATGGAACACCATCCTTTCACCGGTAACAGGATGCGCAAAGGATATACATTCCGCATGAAGCGTCTGTCCGGGCAGACCTTCAGGTTCTGTGGTGCTTCCATAGAGCGAATCACCGATGATCGGATGGCCGATCGCCTCCATATGTGCCCTGATCTGATGTGTTCTGCCTGTTTCCAGTGTAATATGCAGCAGCGTACTGTCTTCAAAACGTTCCAGTACATTGTATTTCGTGATGCAGTCCTTCTCGTCGTAGCAGTCTGTGCAGCTGAACTTCAGACGGTTTTCAATACTTCTGCCGATCGGCATATCAATGGTATCGCTGTCTTTCTCAACGATCCCTTCCGTTAAAGCCATATATTCCCTGCAGCATGTATGCTCATTGATCTGGGCAGAAAGACTTCTGCGGGCGTTCTTTGTTTTGGCTGCCAGTAGACATCCGGAAGTATTCATATCGATCCTGTGCGGGAAATGGAAGCTTTGTGTTCTGAAATCCTCATTCATATGAAACAGCAGGGCGTTCTGAAGTGTTCCGGTATAATGTCCCGGACACACTGCAGCCGGCATGCCTTTGGGCTTGTTGATGACAAGCATTTCATCATCTTCATAAAGGATGTCAACAGGGATATCCTCCGGGACAGGATCAAGTGCTTTTCCCTGGGGAACGTTGGCCATAATGCGGTCACCGGGAACCACGATAAAAGATTTTCTGCTGACAACACGGTCATTCACAAGAACCAGATTATTTCTGATCAGCTCCTTCGCACGATAAGGCCTGTAGTGTTCCAGTAAGAGCTGAAGCAGCGGCATTTCTTTTTCTGCCGTGTAATACTCTTCCTTGAATTCCATAATTTCATGATAGCACTGACATTCATTTTTTTGCAGGATTTCAGACTTTTATAGTATAGTTTTTCATATGGCAAGAGAATTCACACAGGCACAGCTGATCGAACGTACGATCTACCGAAAATACCGGAAAGAATTATGGGGTCCTTTTGTGACAGCGATCCATCAGTACGATCTGATCCAGCCAGGCGATAAGATCGCAGTCTGCATTTCTGGCGGGAAAGACAGCATGCTGATGGCAAAGATGATGCAGTGCTATCAGAAGATCAATGAGATCCCTTTTGAAACAGTATTTCTGGTCATGGACCCGGGATACAATGAGGCAAACAGGCAGAAGATCGAGAACAACGCAAAGCTGCTGGATATTCCCATCCAGGTGTTTGAGACCAACATATTCGCTGTAGCGGAGAGGCAGACCAGGAATCCCTGCTATCTTTGTGCCCGCATGAGAAGGGGTCATTTATATAACCAGGCAAAACTGCTCGGATGCAACAAGATATCCCTCGGTCATCATCTGAATGATGTGATCGAAACAACAGTCATGGCAATGTTCTACAGTTCCAAACTGGAGACGATCATTCCCAAATGCCACAGTGAAAACTTTGAAGGAATGGAACTGATCCGTCCGATGTACAGGATCAAGGAACAGGATATCGTGAACTGGTGCAGATACAATGGCCTGGAATTCATACAGTGTGCATGCAGATTTACCGACGGCATTGCCAAACGGGAAGTATCATCGAAACGGAAAGAGGCGAAAGATCTGATCGCGGAACTGAAAAAGACACATCCGGATGTAGATGACAATATCTTCCGTTCCATTCATGCTGTACAGATCGAATCATTCCCCGGATACAAGGCAGACGGTGAACTGCACAGTTTTCTGGATGATTATGAAGAAATGGAAAAACGCCGGAAAGACCGGTAAACAGAAGCGTATGCTTTGACAGGAGGAACAACCCATGAATCTCGTCTTCTTTGACATTGACGGAACACTGGCAACGGGAAAACATGTCCCGGAAAGCGCTGCTGAAGGACTGAGACTGCTCCGTGAAAACGGGAACCTTGTATTTATCTGTACCGGACGCAATCCGGCATACGCAGAGAAGAATTTCGGACAGTACGCGGACGGATTTATCTGCTGCAACGGCAGACTGGCTGTCAAAGGCGGGGAGGTCCTGTATTCCCATCCGCTCAGTGATGAGCAGATCAGGGAGATCGTGAAGCGCATGGATGCGGTCGGCGCAGGATATGCGTTCCTCGGAACTGATGAAGGGTATTACGGCGGAGATCCGGCAGGATATGAAGTCATGTCCCGTGTACAGGATAAAGGCTTTGTGAAAAACGGTCTGGCAGAACATATGAATGTCTATACATTTGATGCATATCTGGGCACACCGGACAGGATCAGCGTCATCCAGGAAGCACTGGATGGTTTTGCAATCGCCAATCCGCACGGACCTCATCCCAGCGCAGATATCACCGTGCTTGGCGTTGATAAAGGAACAGCACTGGTTCATGTGGCGGAAGTGCTTGGCGTACCGCTGGAAAACACCTATGGCTTCGGTGACGGAAGAAATGATATCTGCATGCTGAAGGCTGTCGGACACGGTATTGCCATGGGCAATGCGATCGATGAGACAAAGGCAGCAGCTGAATATGTAACAACAGACATCAATGACAACGGTGTCTGGAACGGTCTGAAGCATTACGGACTGATCTGAAACAGAAAAAAACCTGCAGGGGAGGCGACGCCTCCTTTTCTGCAGGCTTTTATCATGCATATCAGAAACTCAGATGCGGAATATGATCGTGATGAGTTTGAAGATGCAGAAGAATACGTTGATCACAAAGATCGAGAACAGGATCAGACCGATTGTATAGCGCGGTCCGTCTCCGCAGAATTTCCGTATGGCCTCCAGCATCGGGTTATCATAAGCATCACGCAGGAACATAAAGTTTCTGTCAAATACGACATCAACGATGTACATGATGCCGATCAGCACAAGGATCTTCGCGATCGATCCCCACAATGCGGAATAGACAAGCGGTATCTCTCCGCATACAAAGCGCGCAGTCACATAGGCAATGATCAGTCCGTGATACAGGAACTGATGAATGGAATAGAAGTTGATTGCCGGCAGTGCCTGGGTAGTCGGAAATACAACAGCCATGATGGCTCCGGGCAGGAAAAGCGTCAGCAGCATCACTCCGAAGAACGGCACGGAAGCGCTGATCGAATCCAGAACGATAAAGTATGCACCGAAGCTGCATATCTCCAGAGGCAGGTATTCACTGATTTTTACGCCTGTTTTTGCCATCAGCACCATTTTGAAAATTTCAGATATCATCAGAGCTGCAGCGATCACACGCAGGATCGTCATCTTGACTGTATGATCAGCTCCCGCATAAACGAATGCGATAACCGCAGTAAAAAGAGCAGTCAAAACCATCCAGTTCAGGTGCGCTTTTGCAAACTGTCCGTATCCCATCCCCTCCGGGATGTGGTCCCTGTGTGTCCAGAAATATTTCATAGCCGTTATTATAGCGTACTTATTACTTTTGTTAATACTTATTTTTATTCAGCATGCCCTTTTGATTAAATATACAATTCTGCATTTATGTATAAAAAAGAACATAATATGGTCTTCAGACAGGCAAATTAGGTTAATCGTGTATGCGGTTGCCCAGGCACATACGCACAAAGTCCGGATCAAAATGCTTTGCCCGTGAGCCTGAATAACCCATATCCAGTGATGAGATCTGCTTCATCTCTTCATCAGTCAGCGTGAAATCCCAGATATCAAAATTTTCGATGATCCTGTTTTCATGCACGGATTTCGGTATGACAACGACATTTCTCTGCACATTCCATCTGAGCAGTACCTGCCCGACTGTTTTCTGATGCGATGCAGCGATTGCTTTGAGCATCTCGTTCTCAAACGGATTGTAACGGCCGCCGCCGAGCGGTGCCCAGGCTTCCGGTATGACATGGTAGTATTCCATTGTTTCAAGTGCTGCTTCCTGCGTGTAATAGGGATGCAGTTCCACCTGGTTGACCATGGGTCTGATCCGTACGGTCTCGCAGAAGTTTGTCAGAATATTGGGATAGAAGTTGGAAACGCCGATCGCTCTGAGCTTTCCGTCTTCATACGCCTTTTCCATAGCTCTCCATGCAGCAAAATAGTCACCCATTGCCTGATGGAGGAGATAGAGATCCAGATACTCCAGACCGGATTTTCTGATGGACGCATCAATGGCAGCTGCAGCAGTCTCCTCATTGACCATGTCCTGCACCCACATCTTGGATGTGATGAACAGTTCTTCTCTGGTGCAGATGCCTTCTGCGATCGCTTCACGTACAGCATCGCCGACAGCGTCTTCATTGGTGTAGGCTGCAGCCGTATCGATCAGACGGTAGCCTGCACGTATGGCAGCCAGCACGGACTTCCTGCATTCTTCTTTGTCACGGACCTGAAAAACACCGAATCCTTCAAGAGGCATCTTCAGACCGTTGCTTAATGTTCTGTATTCCATAAAACCTCCTTGTGTTCAGAACAAAATTCAATTCTGCTGTATGTTTTTGTCTTTCTGATCATATTGTATATGAACTGTACGGAAATTCAAAGAACCGTACATGACGGTACCCTGTTCTGCCGGGTCTGTCACCATAACAGGCATAACGCATGCACACAACAGTCCGATGTCTGTATAATTGGGAAGAAAGGATTCTTCATGAACATACTTGTCAACATACTGATCGTCATACTGGAGATCAAAGGTCTTTACGGCATTATTGCCGGACACGAAAAAGGAAAGCTGCTGCAGCATGGAGTTCATGCATTGAAGTATTTTACGGTGCTTTCCAATCTGTTTGCGATGATCACAGCCATGATCAATATCGGATTCATGATCATATACGGTCAGGAGACAGAGCTGCCTTTCTGGCTGGCAGAACTGAACCTGATGGCTGCTGTGGGAGTGATGCTGACATTCGTAACGGTCATGCTGTATCTCGGCAGGCTGTACGGATATGCGGAAATGCTGAAAGGGCCGAACTTTGAGCTCCATCTGTCAGGGCCGCTCTGCATGGCTGCCTGCTTCCTGTTCTTCATGGCTTTGCCGCAGATGAGCATCATGAGCACATTGCCTGCCCTGATCCCGGTCATCCTGTACGGGATATGGTATCTGTCGAATCTGCTGATCAACGGCATCAATCCCGGAAAGCACACGAATGATTTCTACGGGTTTGCCCGCGGCGGACTGAAAACAATTCCCATAGTATTTGCAGTGATGATCACTGTGACATGGCTGATTGCCCTGGGTTTATGGGCGGTTCGTTTCTGAAGCACGCATGAACAGCTCCATCGGACTGTTTCTGAGGGCTTTTTTATTTTCCTCGTAACTGTAACCATAAAAAATCCAGAGCCGTGGCGGATCGTGCGCTGGCGGTTCTGAATGGAGAATATGAGATCAATCTGGAATCGAATAATATAGAAGCTGTCATCCGCTTTGTTGCAAGAGGTCTCGGACTGTCCATCATTCCGAGTGTCTTTGCCCAGAACTATCAGGAACCGGAAAGGATCCGGTATTACCGTATGGAAGAAGAAAGTGAAGTATACCATGAATGGGCAGTTCTGTACGGAGACAGTCCTGAGCATCTTCCCAGACCATCAAGGGAACTATACCGTATCCTTTGTGAAGAAAAATCAATATTCCCGGAATTCCTGGGCTGATCATTTATGACAGAAGGCGTTATGCCTTCTGTTTTAAAAAAGAAGGATACGCGGGTATTCCTTCTTTCATGAACGTACTGTATTGACAAGATAGCGTATGACTTCAGCCGGATATTTTCCGGATGCTGTTTCACCGGTCACCATGACAGATGAAGCTCCGTCAAGGACTGCATTGTAGATATCACTGACTTCAGCTCGGGTAGGGACGGGACTGTTTTCCATGGAAGCCAGCATCTGTGTGACGACCATGAACGGACGTCCTGCTTCCAGGCATTTCCTGCTCAGGTATTTCTGGATCTTCGGAAGCTCCCATAACGGAACCGCATTGCCCAGATCCCCTCTGGCGATCACGATCTCATCGCACTCCGGGATCAGTTCATCGATCTGCCGGACACCATCCATGTTTTCGATTTTTGCAAAGATACGGATCTGTTCATTTCCTGTCTGTTTCAAGGCATGACGGAGATTGATCAGGTCCTGTTTTCCTCTTACAAACGGCAGCATCACTCCGTATACCTCATATTCTGCCGCATGCCTGAGATTTTCCATATCTGCTTCCGTCAATGTCGGCAGATGGAATGACTTTCCCGGTACAGCCAAAGACTTTCTGGAAGAAAGTGTGCCTCCCCGCAGTACGGTCACAAGGATGCCGGCGGACCGTTTTTCCAGTGCTTTCAGAAGGATCTTCCCGTCATCCAGCAATATTTCATCACCTTCCTGCAGTTCATTCAGGATAATGGATGATACAGGGATATCATGCCCGAGCAGAACGGCATCATCATTCTGCAGCTCAAGAGGCTCACTCAGGGCGCCGATCCGTACTTCCGGGCCCTGCAGGTCGATCAGCAGTTTTGCGTGTTCACCTCCGGATGAGCGCATCAGCTGTATCATTCTGTCAGCCTGCAGAAGCGACATATGTGAAAGGTTGAGACGCATTCCTGTCATCCCTAGTTCAAACATTTTCTGCAGTATCGTGTGCTCCGCACAGGCGGGTCCGAGTGTTCCGTATATTTCAGTCATGAATGCAGTATAGCACAGAGACCTCATAAAGTGTCCTGCTGAGAATGGGAGCCGCGGCTTTCACTGCATGTGATTGTTTTTTTGCTTTGTTCGTGATACAACTGCTTTAAGGAATAAAGCCACAGGAAAACTGAATCATCTCGGAAGATGGATGCAGAAGAGACCGCACTGCGGAGCCGAAGAAGATCATTGCGATAAAAACTTTCAGGCAAAAGGACTGTATCCGGACGAATCTCCGGAAAGCCGAATATTTCAGCACCGACGATGCAATCCCGCACAGGGAGAATCTTTCAGGTCAAACAAACGGAGCGCGCAAAGGTTTCTTTGTGCGCTTTCATCATTGTGAGGGAGTACTTTTTATGGAAAAGAAAACGGTTCTGTATGACTGCCATACTGCGCTGAACGCCCGTATCGTACCGTTTGCGGGTTTTCTGATGCCTGTACAGTATACAGATATCCTGGAAGAACACATGGCTGTCCGTGAAAAAGCCGGACTGTTCGATGTTTCGCACATGGGTGAGATCATGCTCGAAGGAGAAGATGCAGTGAAGAACCTGAACCATCTTCTGACAAACGACTATACCGTCATGAAGACCGGCAAGGTGCGCTACAGCCCGATGTGCTATGAGAACGGCGGCGTGGTGGACGATCTGCTTGTCTACAAGATGGGTGAGACAAAATACCTGATCGTTGTAAATGCTTCAAACAAGGATAAGGACTATGAATGGATGAAGCAGAATATTTCAGGCAATGTCACACTGAAGGACATTTCGGATGAAGTGGCGCAGATCGCACTGCAGGGGCCCTTATCAGACAAGGTTATGGAAAAACTGACTGCGCTTGACACACTGCCTGCGAAATACTACTCATTCAAAGAAAACGTCGATGTCGGAGGGATCAGGTGCCTTGTTTCACAGACCGGATACACCGGTGAGTTCGGCTATGAGATCTACTGCCCGGCAGAAAAAGGCGTGCAGCTCTGGAACATGCTGATGGAAGCAGGAAAAGAGATCGGACTGATGCCGTGCGGGCTTGGCGCAAGAGATACGCTTCGTCTGGAAGCCGCAATGCCTTTGTACGGGCATGAAATGGATGAAACGATCACGCCGCTGGAGACCGGACTGGGCTTTGCGGTCAAAATGAATAAAGAAGAATTCATCGGTAAGAAAGCGATGGAAGAAAAAGGCGAGCCCGGTATTACTAGAGCCGGTCTGAAAGTGACCGGACGCGGGATCGTTCGTGAACATATGGATGTGCTGAAGGATGGCAATAAAATCGGCCATACGACCTCAGGAACCTTCCTTCCGTATCTGAAGGGTGCTTATGCAATGGCACTGATCGACCGCGCTTATGCACAGCCCGGAACAGCCCTTACCGTACTGGTCAGGGGCAGAGAGATCGCATGTGAAGTAACGGAACTGCCGTTTTATAAAAGGGGAGAATAGTCATATGAAGACACCAGCAGAACTGAAGTACACAGCAACCCATGAGTGGGTCAGAGAAGACAATGGCACTTACCTGATGGGAATTACCGATTATGCACAGGACCAGCTCGGAAGCCTTGTGTACATCAACCTTCCGATGGAAGGCGATGCAATGACAGCAGGCGAAGCATTCTGTGATGTTGAGAGCGTAAAGGCTGTTTCTGACATCATGGCACCGCTGAATGGTACGGTGACGGAAGTCAATGGCGAGCTGGAGGATGCTCCGCAGAAGCTGAATGAAGATCCGTACGGAGCCTGGATCTGCCGTTTTGAAGCTGAAGGTGAAGCAGAAGGACTGATGAGTGCAGAGGAATATGCTGCATTCTGTGAAAAGGAAGCGAAATAATGGGAAACTATTTGTCTGTAAATGATACGGACAGAAAGCTCATGCTTGAAAAGATCGGGACAACGGACGTAATGGAACTGTACCGTGATGTCCCGGCTGATCTGATCCTGAAGGAACCGCTCGATCTGCCGGAAGGAATGGCAGAGATGCAGGTACGCAGGTTCATGAGACAGCTGTCCGCGGAAAACAAGGTATACCCGGTGATCTTCCGCGGTGCCGGTGCTTACCGTCACTACATTCCGGCGATCGTAGATGAGGTCGCTTCCAAAGAGACCTTCCTGACGGCTTATACGCCGTATCAGCCGGAGATCTCACAGGGCATTCTGCAGTCGATCTTTGAATATCAGACAATGATCTGTGAACTGACCGGAATGGATGTTTCCAATGCAACGGTATATGACGGCGCCACTGCTGCGGCAGAAGCCGCTGCCATGTGCAGGGACCGCAGAAGGAATACCATCCTTGTCTCGGAAACAGTCGATCCCGAGACCATTGAAGTGGTGAAGACATACTGCTGGGCAGCAGGCACAAAGGTCGTGATGATCCCTGCATCCGCAGGCCTTACCGACATCAATGCACTCAAGGAACTGATCAATGCCGAGACAGCTGCAGTGCTGATCCGGAACCCGAACTATTACGGATGCCTGGAACCGGCGGAAGAGATCGCTGAAGTGACGCACAGCGCAAAGGCAAAGCTGATCATGAGCGTTGATCCGATCGCCTCGGCCATCCTGAAGACACCGCGTGAATACGGCGCTGACATTGCGGTAGGCGAGGGCCAGCCCCTTGGAATGCCGCTGTCATACGGCGGACCGTATCTTGGCTTTATGGCTGCCTCAAAGGATATGATGCGCAGACTTCCCGGCAGGATCGTCGGTGAAACAACTGATGAGGGCGGAAACAAGGCATATGTTCTGACGCTTCAGGCACGTGAACAGCATATCCGGCGTGAAAAGGCATCGAGCAATATCTGCTCCAATGAAGCACTGTGTGCACTCCGTGCCGCAGTATATATGGCTGCCATGGGCAGAAACGGGATGCGGGAAGCTGCTCAGCAGTGCGTATCCAAAGCACACTACCTGCAGAAAAGACTGGAAGAGATCGGTTTTGCCCGCAGGTATGAAGGCGAGTTCTTCTTTGAGTTCGTGACAGAGAGCCCCTGGCCGGCTTCCAGGGTCAATGCCGTGCTGGACAAGCATGATATCCTGGGCGGTCTGGAACTGCCGGACGGATCGATCCTGTGGTGTGCGACCGAATGCAATACGAAGGAAGAGATCGACAGGATGGTTTCCATCCTGAAGGAGGAACTGGCATGAAGCTCCTGTTTGAAAAGTCTGTTCCGGGAACATCCGGATGCTATATTCCCGCATGTGATGTGGAAGAATATGCACTCAGCGCATCTTATCTGCGCGAACAGGAAGCAGAGCTTCCCGAGATCAGTGAAAATGACCTGAGCCGTCATTACTCTGCACTGGAACGCCGTGCGTATGGTGTCAACGACGGATTCTATCCGCTTGGCAGCTGCACGATGAAATACAATCCGAAGATCAATGAAGTATGTGCCGGACTGGAAGGCTTTACACAGATCCATCCGCTGCAGCCGCTGGAAACGGTGCAGGGATGCCGGAAAGTACTGGATCTGTGTTCACAGTACCTGTGTGAGATCACAGGCATGGATGCCATGACACTGGCTCCTGCAGCAGGTGCCCATGGTGAATTCACCGGCATGATGCTGATCAAGAAATATCATGAAATGCGCGGGGATATGAAGCGGAACAAAGTGATCGTTCCCGACAGTTCCCACGGCACCAACCCGGCTACCGGTACGATGAACGGTTTCCAGGTCATCAGCATTCCTTCAACGCCGGACGGCTATGTCGATCTGGAAGCACTGAAAGCTGCGGTGAATGATGAGACCGCAGGACTGATGCTGACGAATCCGAATACGCTCGGTCTGTTTGACAGGAATATCTGCGAGATCACAAAGATCGTTCATGAGGCAGGCGGACTCTGCTATTATGACGGCGCCAATATGAATCCTGTCATGGGGATCG
>AUXO017689301.1_pt1 | contig 12315 bp, 12 predicted proteins | sample 768731 | NCBI WGS metagenome assembly AUXO01 (sample SAMN02715735, study PRJNA202380) | gut metagenome | biome: sheep rumen | host: Ovis aries | place: New Zealand: Palmerston North | reverse complement strand
GCACCATTTTAGTATGCTTGAACTTTTTATAAAGTTTTTTTTTGTGATGTTTTAGATTTTTACGATATTGATATTTTTAATGATAGGTGAATATAAACCATACTGTAAATAAATTACTTTGCATAAAATTATTAATTAATTTGTAATAATTATATATGATATTTAAATACTTTTTGGTTTAGATGTCTTTTTTTTAAAGGCAAAATATGTTATAACTATAGTAGATAAAATAAAGGAGGGGCTATAGATGATATTGAAAAATCCTTATGCAGTTTTTATTAAATATTTTAAGCTTTTTCATGCTATAATGGCTGTTTTTATGGCTCTTGTTTTATATGGTTGTTTTACTATTTATAGATTTTTTGTAGCTTATTGTGCTGATTATAGAGCAGCCATGGGAAATTTTTCTGTTGATAGATATTTGAATATATATAGTTTTTTGTTTCCAATTATCGTTTTGATTTTAACGACTATTTTGCTTTTTGTACTTTTTTACAAGAAAAAGCCCAAGGCCTTTTATATTTATAATTTCATTTTATATGTTTTAGTGATTATTTTATATTATTTTTGTTATTTGGCTTTGAATAATGTAAATAGTATTATTTTAAACATTAGGGTTTCTAAGGCTTTTAGAGATTTTTCTTTAATAGCGTTTATACTTCAGTCAATTAGTTTTTTGCTTGTCGTTATTAGGGCTACAGGTTTTGATATTAAGCGTTTTGATTTTTTAACTGATTTAGAGCAGCTTGATATTACATCTAAAGATAGTGAAGAGATTGAAGTTTCTTTAGAGTTTGATAAAGATAAATTTAATCGTAATTTTAGGAGTATGCTTAGACATACTAAGTATTTTTGCGTCGAACATAAATTTGTTATAAGTATGGTTTTATTAATTTTTGTTTTTGCCATATCTTTTTTTGCGTATATAAATTTGAAAATTTATAACGCTAGTTATAAGCAAGGAAAGAGTTTTAGGCTAGGAAAGATAGTTCTGAATGTTAGTGATGCTTATATTTTAGATAGTGATATAAGTGGCAATAAGCTATTGAATTTGGATAAAAGTAATGATGGAGTGCTGGTTGCGGTTAGATTTAAAGTTAAAAGTTCTTCAGTTAATCAAATTTTTAATACTGGACTTGTAACTTTAAAAATAGGTGATTTTTCTTATGTCCAAAATGGTAAATATGCGTCTCAGTTATATGATTTGGGTACTGCTTATGTAGATCAGAAATTATCTTCGGATTTTGAAACTTACATTTTGACCTTTGAAATTCCAAAGGTGCAAGCTAGTAGAAATATGATTTTAAAGTTTAATGATAATTCAAGATTAGCTTCATCTAAAAATATTTTTGTTAAAATAAAACCTATAGATTTGAGAAAAGACGGAGAAATCTTTGAAAGCAAGCTTACGGAAAAAGTAAAATTTGATGATAGTATTTTAGGTAAGTCTAGTTTAACAATTGATAATTATGAAATAAATAATAAATTTAAACTAGAATATGAGTACTGTTATGGAATTAATAAATGTATGACTTCTTATGAATATGTTACTCCTACAGCAACAGGAAATTATTCTAAGACTTTACTTAAAATTTCTGGTGATTTTAGTTTAGATAAAGATTTAAATATAAGAGAAATTTATGATATTAGAACGTTTTTGAATAATTTTGGGGTAATAAGTTATAAAGTAAATGATGTTTGGAAGTCTCAAAAAATAAGTTCGGAGCCGGTTAAAGTAAATGTGGCTAAGGTAGAGAATTCTTATGTTGAAATACCTTTAGAAGTTAAAGATTCGTCAGAAGTTTATTTAACTTTTAAAATACGTAATCAGCGTTATAAATATGTTTTGAAATAAATAAATAGTGTGTTATAATAAAAAGGAGGATACGATAATGGATAGTAGATGTTTTAGATACTTTGTATTTTTATTATTTTGTGTCTTTATGTTTCCTTTAGTTTCGCATTCTCTATGTGATTATCAGAGGATTTCTGAGCTAACTAATATAGCTTCTAATGTTCAGTTTAGTTATAATTATGTTATTGATGGAGATGCTAGTTTTGATTTAAATATAACAAATATAACTAATGATATATATATTGTAGATAGTTATAATAATGTTTTTTCTGGCTCAAATGAAATCGTTAAACATTATTCTAGGACTGAGGTTCCTGGTTTTAGTTCAGGAACTAATGTAAGGTATAATTTTTATTCTAATGACCCAAACTGTAGGGGAGAAGAAATTGTTACAAGATATGTGTATTTTCCTAGGTATAATCAGTATGCGAATACTGAGGCTTGTAAGATTAATCAGGGGTTTAAATATTGCGGTTTATGGATTGATACGTCAGGGATTGATGATATAACTTTTAATGATGAATATTTAAAATATGTGAATGAAAGCAGTCAGAATAATGTTATAGATAATGAAAATGTTGGTTTTCTTGGCAAAGTTTATGACTTTATTAGTACTAATTTAATATTGGTTTTAGTATTAATGCTTGCTTTTATAATATTACTTTTATTCTATGCCTTCAAGAAAATTAAAAGAAAAAGGGAGGTACTATGAAAAAGAAGTTAATATTTTTGCTTTCGATTTTTGTTTTATTTCCCTCTTTAGTAAATGCATCTGTGACATGGCATTCTGGAGCTAGTGGTAGTGGAGCTCATGGTAGGGTTCCTGTTGGTACTGGTGAGTGGAATAGTATGACTGTTGGCGTTAGAGTTACGTTTGTTGATAGTAATGGTGATAGACTTAAATTAACTGTTGGAGGCAAAACGTATGTAAGTATAAGTAAAGATTATTATGCTGATTTGTCACAGGTTAGTAATGGTTATCTATCTAATGTTCAAACTACTAATAGCCATAGTGTGTGTGATGCTGGCGGGGTGGAAACGCTTTGCAACAAAAAAGAGGTGGCTTTGGGTGTTCCCGGAGATGATGGTGGCTATAAATATGAACAATGGCCATATAGGGTACCTTTAGTTAAAGGTAGTTACTGTAAAAACGAAGCTTGTACTGAAAATGTTATAGATTTGACTACAACTTTTAGGGAATTAAGTAAGCCACAATATAATGATATTTTTAATGATTTATTTAAACAGTTGATGGGTATTAGTATAGATGATATTCAAAGAAGCAGTGTGGATAATTGCAGTGAAAATAGAAATGTTTTAGAGACAGCTTATTTGATTTATGAACCACTTGGACAGATTGGCCCGTTTACTGGAACGGCAACGGAACTTGGGCTTATAAATTATAATGACGGTAATTTTTATCATCATAGGGCTATTCCACTTATATATAATGCTGTTTATATACCTAAAAGTACAGGTAATCTAGGCCTTAAGTATTATGAAAGTGTTAGTGGCGCACTACCAGTAGCTGTTGAACCTTATTCATCTTCGCCTTCTGCTTATCAATCACGTTTAGCAACTAGTAATAATAAACTTGGGCGAGGTATTGGAATTTTGAAATATTCTGATAGTAGTTCTGATATAATTAATAAATTTAACTGTTATAACTATTCGATAGATATGGCTTGTGCTAACTGTGATTCTAAAAAAAATGACAGCAAGGCTTATATTATTCAAGATACGACAGATTGGAATGCTATATTAAATAGTCAAAGTATTTCTGTTGCTTCAGATTGTGCGAATAATTTGAAAAATTATTTTGTTAAAGATAGTGAAAATGGAATATTTTGCAGGGAAGAATATCATGTGTTTTTTCCTAATGCTAGTAATATAACGACTGTTCAGCTTGGCAGATATTTTACTTTAAATGCTTCTTATGAAAATTTAGTTTCGATACCAGCTGATATACCTAATTTTAAGCCTGTAAAAGTGACTAGGGTTAGAGAGTGCAAAAATAAGGATAATGATGGGAATAAATTAAATGTTTTTAAAGCAAGAACAGATAAAAAAGTGGAAACTGATTGCACTGGTGACATTGTTATTAATTATACTGAAAAAAATAAGATTACTGGGGCTAAAAAATATGTTTTAGATAAAACAATTCTTACGAGATATAACAAAGCCGATTCTTTTACTTCTAAAGTGCGTGCGGATGGTGTTTTAGAACAAAAAGTAACTTATTCTTATACACTTCCTTTTGGAATATATCAGTATGTTAAAAAGGAGGATGGCAAGGCTGTTAAAAAAACAACAAGTGATGATATTTATGAGTATCAAGATTTGAAAATTAGTACTTTACCGGTATCGTTTACTAGTAGTGAGAGTAATATAAGTTTACAGTTTGCTTTTTCTTTACCTAAGAGTTGTAATGATTCTAAAATGAGTCAGGTTTACATTAAAGACAATAATAAATTAACTTGTGGTAAAACTACAGATAATATTTATAAAAAATATAATGAAGGAAAGGTTAGCGCGAATGATTTGGAATTATTATCAAGTGCCTGTGTGAAATTATACGGTTCATCAGGCCTTAGTGATTCGAAAAGTGATGTAAGAAAGTGTATCGCTGCTAGAACTTCAAATAAAATGGGCAAATGTTTTATTCAAAATAATATAGATAATAAAGATAATTATTCATGTGAGGTATATGATGATTCTAAATGTGACAAAAATACTCCTGGAAGATCTTGGAATGTAAGAGAAAGTAAGTGCTGCTCAGTAGGTTATATATATGACTCTATAACTGGCACTTGCAGGCCGTCAAATGGAGTGGATGACTGTAATATTAATACGCCTTACCATTTTTGGAATGAAAAGGATGGCAAATGCTGCCCATATGGTAAAGTTTATGATTCAAAAACGGAAAGTTGTGTTAGTCGTACTTGTACTGGCCACAGGGAAAATTGCCCAGATGGTACTTGTGGAGTTAGGGTCAATGGGGTATTAATTTGTTCACCAAGTTTTGATTCTGGTTTTGTGCCTTATTCTAGTGCTGTTTACCGAACTATTAATTTACAGCATCCATTTATTGGACAGTTAGGCAAGATTAGAAGTACTGGTAGTAATTGGTGTAATTATAATATTGATACGAAACAGTTTGATTGTAGTAATGACAATTCAGCAGTTAGAGCTGTTATTTCAAATAGCAAGTCAGTTTACTCAGATAGTCATGTACTTTATGAAGTTACTTTAAATACTGAAACAATTAATAAAATTAGAGATTATAATAAAAATAATAGGTATGATGATTTTAAGTTAGATTGTAAGGATAAAGATAATGGAGATGCTTGTTTTAGTAAATTTCTAAGAGATAAAAATATTTTTTATGGTGAAAGTGAGATAACTGGTAATTGTAGTAGTATTATTCAAAATGTAGATAACTTTTATTCTTGTACTGGTTTTAAGGGGTGATAAGAAGTGAAAGAATCATTTTGGGGAATATTTGTAATTTTCCTTGGGGTGACAGCGCTAACTTTTATTGTTTTATTTCAAAATATAACAAATACGGATCAACATAACACAGAGCTTTTACAGGAAGTGACTGAAGCTGCTATGTGGGATGCAGTTGATTATGCAGAGTATAGGGCAAATGGTAAACTTAAAATTAATAGAGAGAAGTTTGTTGAAAATTTTTTAAGGCGATATGCTCAAAGTGCGAGTAGATCAAGGAATTATAAAATAACTATATATGATGTTAATGAAATCCCCCCTAAGGTTAGTGTTAGTGTGAGAAGTAAGGTTGTTGGTGCTAACAATAAAGCACAAGTAACATTTGATCTTCAAAATAGAGTAGATGCTATTTTAGAGGGAAAATATTAGAAAGAAGAAAGAGGAGAGGATATGAATAATTTAATGGATTCAATGAAAAGGTTTTTTAAAAACAAAAATACTGTGACAGTCCTTGGTGTTATAGCAATTTTGGTTTTACTTTATATTGGTTATAGTACGCAAATTAATAGGGCTGTAAGGCCAGTATTAGTGCCAGTAGCTACGCAAACAATTCAGCCTAGGACAGAGATTACTGATGATATGATACAAATGGTTAAGATGCCTAGAAGTTATATAGGTTCAAATGCTATTACTTCAAGGGTAGCAGTAATTGGAAAGTATTCTAATATAAATTCGGTTATTCCAGCTGGAAGTATGTTTTATACTGATACTGTTATTACTAAGGATGAACTGCCTGATGCGGCATTTACTAAAGTAAAATCTGGCGAGGTTGTTTATAATTTTCCTGTTAATATGGAAAGCACTTATGGTAATTCGATTTTCCCTGGGAATAAGATTGATATTTATATGAAAGTTGGTAATGGTACTGATGAAAAAATAATGATTGGCAAGTTGATTGAAAATATTGAGGTTTTAGCTGTTAAAGATTCTTCTGGTAGGGCGGTATTTGAAAATACTGGTGAGGCAAGGACTCCTTCTATGCTTATATTTGGTCTTTCTGAACAGCTTAATTTATTACTTAAGAAAGCTTCTTATATGGATACTTTAGGTGTTGAGCTTTATCCAGTTCCGCAAGGTGGAACGGTTTCTACTGAAGGATCTACACAGGTTTCAACTCAGCAATTAGTTGACTATATTAATGCCCACTCAGTTAATATTCCAGTAGCAGCTTCAGCAACTTCAACTACGGAGGCGAATGGATAATGGATACAAATTTTGATCAAATAGATTTTGGGCCATTGAAGCCTTATTTAGAGGATGATGATATTACTGATATTTCTTATGATAATGATGGACAAATTCATTTAAAAACATTATCAAGAGGAATATTTAGAATAGAAAATCCAGCAATTAATAATGCTTTTATGGAAAAGCTTGCTTTTCAATGTTCGAATGTAATGGGTAAGACATTTAATATGGCACATCCATTCTTAGATGCTGAAAGTGCTGAACTTCGTTTAGCTTTTATTCATGAATCAGTTTCAAGAAACGGAATTGCTTGTGTTGTACGTAAAACTCCAGCTAAGATAAGATTGCAAAAAGACAAGATTCTTTCAGAAAAGTATGTTGAACTTGATATTCTTGATTTTCTTGAGCAATGTGTTTTAGGTCATTGTAATATGATAGTCAGTGGTGAAACCGGTTCTGGGAAAACGGAGCTTGTTAAATATTTGGCTTCTAAGATTGCTGAAAATGAAAAGGTTATAACGATAGAAGATACTTTGGAATTACATTTGGATAGAATATTTCCACATAGGGATATTGTAGCTATGAAAACAAACAATATAGCTTCTTATACCGATATTTTAGAAGCTTGTATGAGGCAAAATCCAAAGTGGATTTTACTTTCAGAGGTGCGTAGTGCGGAAGCGGTATTAGCTGTTCGTAATTCTATTTCTTCTGGTCATTATATATTATCAACTATTCATGCAGACAAGGCTTCTTCTATACCTAACCGTATGTATAGTTTACTTGAGTCAAATCAAGATTTAGGACAGTTTATGAGTTCTATTTGTAGGTATATTCAAATTGGTATACATGTTAGAGGTTATAATGATAAGACAACAGGTAGTTTTAAAAGGGAGATTGCGGAAGTTACGGAATTTTATGTAACTAATGATACTAATGAAGCTAAGCATAATGTAATCTATCGTAAGGGGGCTGATGGTAAAGTCATTAGAAATAATCCTAGTCCTTATTTAATCGATTATTTAGAAGTTCAAGGTGTATTTCTACCTAAGGAACTTCAAAATATGGCTGGTGATTCACTAGAATCTAATGTTGGTTTTGTGAATGCTCAAAAGCCACTTAGTGAAAATGAAATTTCTGATAATCAGACGGTTATTTTTAATAGTAATGGGGCAGTTATAGAAAGTAATGATAATCTTGGTTTTGCAAAGCCTGTTCAAGGTAATACGCTTGAGCCTATTACTGGTTTTTCTGATTTAAATCATGGTTATGTGGAGCCTACGCCTCAAAATATGACCTCACAGACGGTTGATACTGCCTTTAATAATGGCGTGCCTGAGGTAAGCGAGCCTGTTAGTGATACTAAAATAGATAATTTGTTTGAATAAAGGAGGGGAGAATATGACAATATTTATATTTATTGTTGCCTTATTTATTATTATATTTATTGTTCTTTATAGAAATAATAATAATAGTAATAATGTTTATAAGTTTATCAATACTAAAATTAATGTTGTTTATGATAAATACGCTCCTTATTCATTTAAAGTTATAAGAAATAAAGTTAAGGAGTTAGGCCAAGAATATACTCCAAGACAGTATGCTATTCAAATTATGGTGTTTGCTGTAGGAGCAGCAGTTGTAACGTATTTATATTTTTATAATATTTTGATTTCAATTATATATGCTGCTCTTGCGGTAACAGCGATTCCTTATTTAACTTATTTGCGTTGTAAAAGGCTTTATAGTGAGTTTATTTTTGAACAAATTCAGGTTTACACAACAAATACAATTATGGAATTTGCAACTACGCAATCATTTGTTAAGGCTTTGGAAGGTGTTTATCAATCTAATGTTTTAGAAAATCCTGTAAAGGCGGATGTTAAAATGATGATTGATATGGCATATGAAAATGGAACTATTGAGCAGTCTATAGAATATATGAATTTAAAGTATGATTATCATATTGTTAGGAATATGCATCAATTATTTTTACAAATAACTAATGAGGGTGCTAGAGATACAGGTGAAGCTTTAGAAAATATGAGTCAAGATATAGATATGCTTGTTGAAAGTGTTTATCGTGATCGTATGGATAGGGCTAGTTTCCACAAGAAATTTTTACAGTTTGGTATTATTTTATATTTGATGGTTATGCTTGTACAGTTTATGTTAGGTATGGAAACTTATAATAATATGCTCAAAACTTGGTGGGTACAATTACTTTTACATTTTATTATTTGGCTTAATACATATTTTCTTCTTTCTGGTGAAAAATATTATAATGAAGATGTGGGGGCGGAATAATGAATACTGGTACAGTTTTTATATTTATTGGTATAATTTTACTTTTTTTACTTGAGTATAACAAACATTTTAGTTCGCATAAGTTTATTCAAGATAATTCTGTATATTTTAAAGGCTTAATGGAAAGTGATTATAATTTTTTACTTAGTGTAAGATATGGTAAAGAAGTTGATTTTGATAAACTATTTAATTTGAGACTTAGAAATGGGCTTGTGGCAATTGTCTTTTGTTTTTTCATATTTATAAGACAACTTTCATTTGCTTATGTTTTATTTTCTATATTAATTGGTTTTATGATATTTAAACTTCCTTATTGGAGGCTTAGAAATTATTATAATGCTAATTTACATAAAATTAATTTAATGCTTCCATACTATTTAAAGAGTTTGGAAATTTTAATTCAACATTATACGGTCCCTGTCGCACTTGCTAGGTCTATAAATACAGCTCCAGAAATTTTTAAACCTGGTCTTGAAAGGCTAGTTGAAAAAATAGATGCTGGTGATTCTTCGGTGCAACCATATATGGATTTTGCGCAGGAGTATCCTGTTAGGGATTCGATGAGGATGATGAGGCTTTTATATCGTTTGGGCTTAGGAAGTCAAGAAAATAAACATGAACAATTACTTATGTTTTCAAGGACGATATCTAATTTACAGAATAAGGCCCGTGAACAGAAATATAAGGAAAGATTAGATAAGATGGAGAATAAGACGATGATTATGTTGTTTACTACTGGTGGCGGTATTTTGTTATTCTTACTTATTTCTATGATAATGACGATGAATTTCTAAGCGTTTACAAAAGTGAAAAATATGTTATAATTAAAAATAGGAGGGTGATAGTTTATGAAGGAGGCTGCTGGTGAAGCTAATTTAACTGTTGTAGCTATTGTTTTAATTGGAATTGTTGTGACAATTGCGACTCCACTTATTACTAATATGATGAAATCTACTGCTGGCCGTGCGTGCTGCACTGATGGCGGTGGTTATATTGAAGGAAGAACTTGTCAAGGTGGTACATATAGTGGTCAGTCTATTTCGGCTATAAGTAGTGATTCGTCTTGTACAGGAAGATAATGGATAATTTGCTTGCTTCTAAGCAAGCTTTTCCTTTAAAACGGGGTGAGTTAAATTGAGGGAGAGTATAGGTAGTACGTTTTTATACAATATTATATTTTTGTTTATTGTAATTGTATTTGGACTTCTTTCAGCGACAATTAGTTATTATAAGGGGTTTAAAGTTAATACGCGCATTTTATCATCAATTAATAAGTATTCTGGGTATAATGCTTGCTCAAAAAATGAGATTGAAAAATATCTTAAAAGTATTGGTTATACGCGTAATCCTGGTGGACAAGATGAATGCAAAACTAGAAATGGTTTAAATCCGATAAAATCTAATGATACTAATTATTTATATTGTGTTTATTATCATAGTGATGAAACTGGGTCAAAAGAAAAGGGTCAAAAGAATGCGGATGAAAAGCCTACATATTATAGTTATAGTGTAACTAGTTATATATATATGAATCTCCCTATAGTTGGAAATTTTAAAATTCCTGTTTATTCTAAAGGTGAAAGAATTTATAATTTTAGTGATGGTCAAACGCAAGCTCAAGGAGTAATTGTTGAAGGTGAGTGTGGTAAGTAATGAAAGAGGCAATTGCAAATGCAGGGGTGTTTAATTTAGTCATTATTTTTGTTGTTATTCTTCTTGCATTTTTTATTGGTTCACTTAGTTATTCAAAGGCTTTTAAGGTTAAAAATAAAATTATTGATGAGATTGAAAAGGATCAAGGTTATGATGCGGTAACTCAAGAAAATATTGAAACTTGGCTTTCGGATATCGGTTATAGAGTTAAGGATGATTCTTGGTACTGCCCTGTTACGGAAACGGGTAGTGGTGGAGTTACTGCAAAAAATGTTAGTGATAGTAATAAATATCAATATTGTGTATATGAATTTGATACTTGCTCTTTAAATACTGATAATGCAAAATGTGGTAAATATTATAGGGTTATTTCTTATATGTATTTTGATATTCCTATAATAAGTCAGCTTTTAAAGATTCCGGTATATGGTGAGACTGTTACTTTTATGACATTGGAAAGTTAAGGAGGTGTATAAAGTGAATGTAATAATTACAAATAAATATCGTGATGCTCTTGCTAGTTTAGATATAGAGGTTATTCAAAAACTAGAGGGTGAGTTTACGGTTGATGAGATTATAGAATCTTTTAAAAATTTTTTCTATCAGAAAATGATTTTAGATATTACTGCTTTGAAGAATTATAAGGATATTAAAACTTTGCAGAAAATGTCTTTAACATTAGATATGGGTAAATTGATTTTACTTTTAGACGGTTCAGCGGAAACTTCTGATCCTGAATATATATCTGATTTAATATCTATGGGTATTTATAATTTTACAACGAATGTTGAAGCAGTAAAATATCTTTATGAGCATCCTAATAATTATAGGGATGTAGCTCAGTATCATCAATTAGATACAGTGCATCCTGATTATAATCAGCAGCCTATTTCTAGTGGTTTGCCTAAACAAGAGGCTTTTAAAAGGTCGATTGTTGTTTTTAATGATATAACTGAAGAAGCTGGGGCAACAACTTTAACTTATATTGCAAGAAAACAACTTGCACGAAATTATAATGTTATTGCGATTGAAGTAGGTAAAAAGGATTTTATGTATTTTGATGATGATAAATTGGTTAGTGTTTCGGAAGTTGATCTTGGGAATACTATCGCAAAGTATAGTGACATGGACATTATTTTAATAGATGCTAATAATAGTAGGACTGCTTTAGATTTTGCTCAAGAGGCTATATATTTATTGGAACCATCTAAGATAAAAATAAATAAATTACTTGCCAAGAATTCAAGAGCATTTATAAATGCTCAAAATAAAAAAATTGTTTTAAATAAATGCACGCTTACTAGTCAGGATGTATCTGATTTTGAGTATGAAACTAAATTAAAGGTGTTTTATAAGATCCCGCCTTTAAATGATCAAAGTGATCAAAATGTGGCTTTGGATGAGTTTTTGAATAAGCTTGGGTTTATAAAGCAGGTTAATTCTAGTAATTCTGGCGGTAAATTTAGTGGTTTAAGGGGACTATTTAAATAGTCTTTTTTAAAAAATATGAAATTAATTTCGTTTTTGACGTTGACTAATTTTGTAAAGTTAGTTTAATTTGTATTGATGTTTGATTAAAATAATGATATATTTTATGTAAGATAGGAGGAAGATTATGAATTTAGTAAATGTTTTAGCCGGTGATATTCCATGTGGTGATATAATGGTTCCTGGGGCTATTTCTCAACTTATTCGTTCTGGCATTTTTATAATACAAGTAGTAGTACCAATTTTATTAATACTTTGGGGAATGCTTGATTTTGCTAAAGGTGTAATGGGATCAGATGAAGATAAAATTAAGG
>AUXO014543409.1_pt1 | contig 12315 bp, 10 predicted proteins | sample 768731 | NCBI WGS metagenome assembly AUXO01 (sample SAMN02715735, study PRJNA202380) | gut metagenome | biome: sheep rumen | host: Ovis aries | place: New Zealand: Palmerston North | reverse complement strand
TTCAACAGTCGACTTTTTTGCGTATTTTTACCATTTAATATGTTTATATGTCTTCTTTTATAAACTTTGTTTGGAAACCTAAAAAGTGTCAAAAATAGGGGTAGGTTTCCAAAGTATAGAAAATATTTAAAATAGAGTTAATTATTCTTGTACTTCTTTGTTAATTATTGTTCCAAATCCATGACTTACTCCTTTTCCTAAGCCGATATAATCTGGTAATTTAAAGTTTGTTTTAAATTCTCCAGTAAATCCTTTCATAATAACTGATTTATATTCAACATCCTGAATTTCTAAGTAACTTTTTACATATAAACGCTTGTTAACCATTATTCCAAAGCTTTTACACATAGATAATATGTTTCCTACTAATATTTTGTTTAAAAATATTTTACGTTCTTTTTGATCTTTTAATTCTTTATATTTTTTATAGTTTTTCTGATTTAATGCTAACCAGGGTGTTATTATTTTATAAGAATGTTCTTCTTCACTCTCTTCTAGTTCAAAATTTTTTTCATATAATACTTTTTCAGTAATCTGATATGTTTGCTGAAGTTTTATTTCTTCAAGTTCACCACTGATATTTTTTATTGCTTCAAGACCTTCTTCTAATGCGAATATTATGATTGTATTTTCAATTATTTTATATTGAACTAATGGATATGAATAGACTAAGTTTTCATTGTTATGGTTATGTAATAGTAGATTGTCCTGGAATGTTCTGCCTATGTATCCTCTTAGTTTATTTGGTGTTTCTTCAACTTTTTTATCTGTTTTTATTATTAAGTATCCTGTTTTAACTTTCATATTTTTCAATCCGTTAATGTAAATGCAGGGAATTTTGTTTCTTCAATATATTCAGGAATTTTCTTGTGTAATATTGTTGCTAGTTCAATTGTTAATTTCTTCATTTCAACATATTTTTCTTTACTTATAGCATTTGTTCCATGGGCAAGAATTGAATAATTTCTCGCATCCAGAATTTCCTTAAAATCAGGATTTTCATAAAATGCTTTACCTAGTTTGTCATTCATTTGTTTAAGTAGTTTATAATCCTGTTTTAATCCTAACTGTAACTTACCTTTTGATCTATTTTTAAGACCCTGATAATAATATGATGATACTTTAGTTTTTATTTTTGACAAATCAATATTATCAGTACTTATACCATATTCTATTTTTAATTTTGTTTGAGCTATTAATTCTATTGATCTGTATAATCTTGCTACTGCATCATCATATTTTCCTTCTTCATATCTTCTTTGAGAATTGTTTATTAAATCAGCAATTATATAATAATCCCTGTTTTCATCCTGTATTCTTTTAAGTATTTTAATTGCTTCTTGATTTTTAATGAACTGTTTTACAAACTGTTCATCATCAAATATTGAGGAATCAATTATATCTAACTTATTTTTATGATTAAACTTATCCCATTTGTTATAATAATCAAATACTTGTTTGTAAATGGAAGCGTTTTCAAAATCCACTATTTCATCACATATTTCCATTGTTTCCTCAAATCTGTAAATGTTGAAGTATCTTTTCATTTTATCAATATTGAATTGATTGTACACACTGTAAAGATTTTGAGTTTTATATGTACCCATTTGATGTTCTACTACACCATCCTTGTTTCTATCTCCACTTAAAGACATCAATTTGGTTTTATATACGACAGAACATAATGCAGCAGCTACAGACATTGATTTTGTACCAGAAGTATAATTAATGAATATCTTTGAATCCTCGTTTTCTATTACTTTCTTAGAGATTTCATTGAAAATATCGATTACATTATCTATGAAATGTATTTGATGAAATTCATAATTTTCCAATTCTTCATTTTCATTTTTTAAGTATTCTTTTTTAATAGATTCCACCGTTTTTAAGGAATCATGTGATCCTATGAAGATTATTTTTTCAGGATGCATATCACCAAGAAGAGTCACCATACCCTTTGAAATGTTTTCTCTATCTTCTTCATTTCTTCCTGTACCTACTGTTATAATAATTGTTCTGTCCATATTAAATCATCTTCTATTATAATGTTTTTAATCTGCACCAACCAAATGGCTTATCATTTGGTGTTATTTTTCTAATTTTTGGGAAATTTATACTTACTGGATTTCCATCTTTATCCTTAAAATTATATAAGAATACATTTCGATTATATATTTTCATGTGTAATGCAATTGTAGTGCTTAATAAACCAGTACTTCCACCAATACGTATTAATGGAGATTCCAATGTATTGAACTTATTTAATTGATTATACCAGTTTATTACTCGTTTTGCATTATTATTTTCCTTAGTTTTAATTTTTGAATAGAAATTTAACTCATGTTCAATGTATTCCTTGTTAAAATTATATAAGCATTCTTTTATGTAATCTATGTTTAAATTACTTAGCTGAAGATTGAATTTTAAATTTTCCTTATCTATGCATTCTATAGCATTGTACATTCCTGATTTTTTATCATCTTTGTGACTGCTTTTCTCATTTTTTTCAAGTAATGTTATTGATTTAGGTTGAATTGTTTTCATATTTAAGGCTGAATTTGAATCTGAAATACTGATATTAGACATTATATTCACTAATTCTTCACTATTAACTATCCTATCATAATCGGAACTATTTAATGTTTTATTTTCTTTTTTTAATAAATCATAGAGGATGGCTGTTTTTATTGATCCTTTAATTGATGAACCTGGAATATATGCTTTATTCTCATTATTTTTCATTGTTGATTCAATGGTTGTTGGATGTTCTAATTTATTATCTTTAACTATTGTATCTTCTATAGTATGATATATTTTAGATTTTTTAAGTTTTGGAGTAGATTCTAACTTAAATTCTTTTTTCTTTATGTTATTAAAAAAAGAATTCTGTTCATTGGAGGATAAACTCATCACATATTCATTAAGATTTACCCTATTTATTAATATATATTTTTTTCCTTTTGAATCTGAAATATAATACTCTTTTCTTGTATATGAATCTCCATCACCTATATGAACTGGTGTTAATACTGCAAGTTGATAATTGTCTTTCATTGTTCTACCTCCAGTTGAACTGGGAATGCATATCCATATTCTATTGCTGGTGTATTTGTACCTACATTAACTATTTTACCATAATATTTTTGATATGAGGGAAATATTGATCCTTCTTCAAAGAATCTTATTTTCTTTTTTAATTCACCATTTGAATTAATACCTCTTTTAGAACCAATAGTGTAAGTTGAATGTTCATTAACTTTACTTAATTCGTCTTTTGTAGGAATATAACGAGATAAAGTTAAATAATAGTCACCCTGATTATTTAAGAGTTTTTCTTCAAATTCTGAGTTTTCATCAACTGTAAATGTAAACTGTCCCTGACCTGTGGATATGTTTGCTCCAAAACCACGGTCTTGTAACAATTTTAAACCTGTTTTAATCAGTTTTTCATATTTTTCATTGATTATTTGAACAATAAAATATAATCCTACATTATGATACTGATAACCTTCTGTATAAAAAACACTTAATGATGAATTATCAATTCTATGAATTATATTGTTATGTTTAATAACGGGTTTTATTTTAATATCATCTTCAAGTTCTTTTGATAATATTTTTGATTGAATATTATATTCAGATAAATTATTAATTATTTTATTGGAATTTATTTCATTTTTGATTAATTGCATGAATATGTCTTCATCAAAATATTGTAATTTTTTGTATTTTTTGTAATTATCCATATTATTAGAAGATTCATCATCACGTTTAAACACATCTATTTTTGGCAAAAAATGTTTTTTACCTTCATTTAATGATATGTATGGAAATGCTGAAGATAATAAAAATGCAGGTTCCTCTTTAAAATCCTCTTTTAACTCTTCAATAAAATTTGGATAAAATTCTGATAATACATTACATAATGCTCCAAATATAGTGTCTGAATGTAAATTTGGAAATGTACTTTTAGGTTCTAAGTATATTATCATTTTAACCTACCAACTTAATTCTTCTTCTTCGCTTTTATCTTCTTCATAGTAACTTTTATCACGTTTAAATATTTTTTTATCTACAATTTCTACTCTTCCAGAACCTCTACTTCCACTTCCACCAAGGTAATTATCTTCCAATAAGTTTAATCCTTTAGTTAATAATTTATAAACTTTCTTTGCATATTCTTCATCATCATTATCATTGTAAATTCCAAATATGATTTCAAAAGCAAATTCTGAATCTTGTGGAACTCTCTCAATATTCCTTGGATTAGATACTCCTGTTCTTCTGTTAATAGAATTTTCATATTTTAATTCAGAACCATCAACAACATTTATATTTTCATCCCAATTGTTAATAGTTTCATCTGTTGGATAAGAATCACGCACTATTAATCGAACAAAACTATCCGAAGAATTATTTTCTACAATTACCTCCTCATTGTCCTCATGTGTTTTCTTTCCTTCTTCCAATATTTTAATTCTTTCTTCTAATTCTTTTATCAAATCCATTATTTCATTTTCATCTTCTTTATTAATATTATAATTATCTGATGATTTATCAGAAGATGCTCCGAAAACATCTGCTACAAAACCAGTTTTAATTGGTTCTCCATCCTTTTTAACAGATTCATATTCATCAGATAATTCTATTAATGAACGTAGTTTACCTTTTAATGAAGAACCTGGTATATATGGTAAGTTATTTACTGCATCTCGTATGATTACATTATCACTTCCACCAATTTCAATACTGTTAGTTGATCCACCTATATGTAAACCTGTTAAACATCTGATTTTTCCAGTTATTATATAATTTGCATTAAACATATTTCTCACCCTTCTAAAAACTTGCTAATTTCTTTTGATATGTTATATTACTAATAATTGATTCCATATATTTTATAAAATTATTCAACTTAATTATTTTTTCTTCATTACTTCCCTGATTAACTATATTCATTGAACGTTTTAGTAAATTGAAGTAACCATTGGTAATTAATCCCCTTCCTAACATATATGCCAGTTTTGGATATAATTTATAATAGTCTTCTTCAATATTTTTCCAATTATTCTTACTTTCCCTTTGCATTCGTTTAAATTCGTTGAAAACTTTCCTTATCTGATGTATTGTTATTTGACTTTCTTTCTGATATAATAAACTTGAAATTTTTTCTGAGTCAATAACATATTTATCATTATCTGATAAATTAAGAAGATATTCTTCATTTATCTTAAGAAGTAATCCTTCTAATGTTTCATCATGATCATTTTTTTGTGATTTTTTATTTTTATCCTGCTTTTCAAAGTATTTATGATAACCCACCAAAGCATCCATAAATATTAGCATTTTATCCAAATCAATTAATTTATTAATTTCATCAGATTCCTTATCTATAATAGTAAAAAAGGAAGTTAATAATTGATGAAATTTTTTATGAATAATGTTTTCCTGTTTTAATTCTATATTCATAACTATTAAATTATAAGACATTTTACGTGCTTGCCATGTTCTTTCCAAATTATCCATCTTTTTAAAAGAATAATGTATATCCCTTAATTGACTTGTGTTTAATTTATTATTGAAATACCCTGCTGTTTTATATGCCCATCCATCAGTCATGTTAGTAATTGTCTCAACACGAACATCTTTTAACGTTTTGTAGGTCTTTATTTGATTAATAAATCTATCCATATCATCCAATTCACGTTTTTTCCTTGGTTTTTTACCATAGCGTTTACGTTTACTGTGATGATTATTCTTCATTGTATACTCATTTCTTTCCTTATTCCTATTGAATTGTTCTCTTTTTGAAAGCATATACATCACCTTGTTCTAAGCATTACCCAATTAAGTATTATTTGTATCCATGGCATGTAATGTTCTTTACTTAATTTTTCATCTAAAAAGTTAAAAACATCTTTATCACTTATATTACGTAGTTTATACTTGAATAACGGAATGTATTTTTTAGTCTTTATTCTCTTATTTATCATCGTATTATAATCTGCTTCAGAAGTCATTTGTTTATCCGTTGTGAAGTACTGTTTTTTAAAGATATTCAATGAGTAAACAAAACTTTTAGACAACTTTCCATCAGTAATATACTTTTCAACCTGTTTGGAGAATTCAATAACATTATCTAAACCATAAATCTTTGAATTACCCTTACTTTGCCAATTTATTGTTTCATTGAATAATGTAATTTTATTTTTACCTAATTCTTTTGACTTTTCCAGGTTATCATCGGCAAATTTAATTGCCTTGGATATAGGGAATTTAGGTTTAACAACACTTATACCAGCAGAGATATTTATAGAATCATTACAACATGTATATTCTTTGAATTCCTTTTGTAATTGCATTGAAAATTCAATGATTTTATCATATGCTCCTATAACTAATAAATCATCCCCTCCAGAATAGTTTATGTACACATCATATTGTTTAGCTATTTTATTTATTATTCCTCCGAAGAATATGTCAAGATAGAAACTTAATGAAGCTATTCTTGATATACTAGGATTTTCTAATCCGCGGGCAAATATTTGACCTAAATTATCAACATCCATTTTTGCTATTGCTAATCTGTTTGATCCTGTTGATTTTTTAGCTATTTCTTCAAAGGTAATATTTTCATTATCATACTCAGGTACATTGTTTCCGATGAATTTAAATGAATAAGAGATATTTTCAGAGTTTAATTTAGAAGATAACTCAAGGAAGTTTGTATCATTGATTCTTATTATGTCAAGATGTTCACATTTTAAGAGGTCATTAATCTTGTCAATGATTTTTTCATCATTTTCTAAGAAGAAGTATCCAATATTTAAAATATCAAAGTAGATACTGTTACCTATTTTATTTTCTGAATAATATCTTATCATATAATCAGAGTTAGCTAATTTTGTACCAAGTAACTGATGCTCTTCACAGGTAGAACATATATTATCATTTGTTAAATTTCCACATACAGAACATTGTTTTTCATAGGAGATATCTCGTTCAATTTCAAATATTTCATTTAATTGACCTATGAACTTATGTTTTTTATCACTGTTCGTTTTATTTGCTAAAATCTGTGTTATTTCTCCGAAATTTTTGAAGTCTGCATCTGTTGTCTCCTGATATACTAATGAAAAGTATATATCTGAATTAAAAGTTTCAATAAGGAATTTGTTAATTTTATCTTCTATTTCTTCTAATTTCTTAATTGTTTTATCTGAATTATGTGCAAGAATAGTGAATTTTCCACCTGATGAGTATAATAAATTTGGTGTTTTAAGATTCAACTCTTTAATCATATAATATGCTATACTTTCCATCAGTAATGACAAATAGAATGACCTTCCCCTTAATCGTTTTGCCATTCCTCTTTGAGCATTGGATGGTGAATTTATTTTATATATGAAATCTTGAATACCAGAAATGCTGGCATTTATTACCAGATAATTTTCTTTATTATCTGATGTCTTGGTGATTTTTCCATTATCCAGTATGTAATTGTATCTTGCTGAGCCAATAGCAGCAGTTGTTCTTAAATGATCATAGAGTGATATGTCAGGTTCTGATTTATATGCTGCAGAGGGAACAAATAATGTGTATTTTTTAAGTAAATTAAGTATAGTTTCTATATCGTTCAAATTATTAATCAAATCAAATTCTTTAGAGAACTTTTTCCATAACAATTTATATTTCGGTTCAAGAGTATGTTCTTCAACAGCCTCTTTTTTTTGTTTATGTGCAAAAAGATTCTTATAATCCTCTAAAGTTAATTCCACTAAATCCATATAGTATTTATCATTATCATTTTCATTTAGGTTAACTTCAGAAAATATAGATATTAATGGTTCTTTTTTAGGATCTTTTTCTTCATCTTGTTCATTATTTCTTTCATAGGCTGAAGAACTGTCCGCTTTTTTTATAAGATTAATAAAATTCTTATCTCCAGGATAATCAGGAGCATTATGATGATATAATATTAAATTCTTTATATCATTATCTTTTCCAAATTTATCCAATACAAATTGTGATGACCATTTACTATGTGCTCCTGAATAACCAAAGTCTATTTTTGAATCTTTAAATTCTTCAGGCTGTTTACTATCTGCACGCTGATAAAATTTACCAATATCATGCAATAAAGCTGCAATTACTAAATCATCATATTCATTACTGTTATATGACATTGTTAAACTCCTTAAAATTTCAATGTATAATTTAATGTTTATTAAAAATCATTTATATAATATGTTAAAAAATATGAAAGAAAAACAATTAAACTTTAATGTTTCTTTCATAATAATTTTGCCACTCTTTTGTAATTTTAATGTTTTGTCCTATCTTTTTACCACTGAACAAGTTAATTTTACATATTGAAGGCATATCCACCATGGATCCTGTTACTATTGCTTCACCTGTATTTAAGTTAGGTAACTCATTAATTAAATCAGTGCTCATATTATCACTACACTCCTGTATATAATGTTGATCACCGGGTTCAACTATTTTCAACACAATCCAATTATTTACCTGTGATAATATTTCTGAATCTAATGTTTTTGGTCTTTGACTTATTAAGCATAAACCCACTCCAAATTTACGCCCTTCCTTAGCTATTTTACTGATTTGATATTTTGGCCCACCATTATCATCATCACGTGAAGCTAGTGTATGTGCTTCTTCTATCATACAGAAAACAGGATATGGAATATACGAATCATAAATATTTTTGTTTAATTTAAAATTTTTTCTGCCTCTAAGAATATCTCTTAATAATTTTTCAATTATGATTTTTACATTTTCTTCTTCTACACTACCAAAATCCAATATGTTCACACAATTTGGTTTAATTTGTTCAACAAGCTTATTATCCGAATCTTCATCTATGATTGATTTATGTATATTTTCTAGATTATAATGAAGTTTATTAATAGTTGTATCGATTGATTGTTTATTCTTAGTAGTTTCATCTTTTTTCATTTGTTTAAGTTTATACACTATTAAATCAAAATATTCTAATCTGAATGATTTTTCAATGCTTTCCTGTATCCTTTTCTTACCTAATTCATTTTTATATTTTTCAGGAGAAATATTTCTTATTCTTCTATTCTTATCATTAGTTACTTCTTTAATTGCCTGATACAATACTCTTTCTTGTGTGGTTGCCTCTTTACTTATACCAGATAATTTTATAAATTCTTTTGGTGATAAATCTGCCAAGTTGATTTGAGGTTTAATTCTGTTAACTATTCCATTTTTAAATTCAATATTCCCATATTCGGAGTGAATATCAAATAGTACTATACAACCATGTATCTTTAATAGTTCATCAATAAGTATTGCGGTAGTGTTAGATTTTCCTGAACCTGTCATTGCAAGAATTGCTAAGTGTTTACTAATTAGTTGATCTGTATTTAAACAGACATTTACCTCATTATTAGTTACTATTTTACCAATGTTCAAACCGTCAATTTCAAACACTTTCTTTAATTCAAATGTCTTTGCTTTTCTTACATAAGTATTTGCTTTTAAAGCTGTTCGTGGCAGTTTAAGTGTTTCAATATCACCCAATATTTTAACTTTTGCTCTGGTATATTCATTTTCATTTCCAACAGTTGTTAATATTTTTTCTATTTCATTTGGCAATATTTTTTCATCATTTAATAATAAATTACCAATATTTACTTCTGTAACCATGCCCAGTATTGTTTTATCATCATTTTCCATACAAACATATAATCCCTGTTGTATTGTTTGTGTGGATATAAATTCTATTTCATTAACTGTGTTTTCACCTATTGTTATGCCTATACTATTAGTATTCATACAACATTACGCTCCTTTAAATCAAATAATTTGTCTAATGGTCTTAGTAATAATAACATATCTTTATTAGTAATTTTAACCTCATCATGCACCCTTTTTAATAAGTAAGGATATCCTGTATTTTCCAAACTATAACTATGTAAATCTTCTAACACTTCCTTAAAATCTGATTCTGTAGCATTATAAGCTAACTGTACTTTAAGGACACTTCCATTATCTGTTAATTTTACAAAACGATTTGTGAAATTTAAATTTTTGAAAAAATCATTATAAATTGGGTATTGTCCATATTGTATTGTGTGATTAATATATGCTCTAAATCTTGTATCATCTATCAAAGTTGCATCGGAATAACCACTGTTTTTACAGTATTTTGTTATTAATGCTAAATCAGAGAAGTATTCATTTTCGTATAGTGTTTTTGTTCTGCTTGTTTTTGAGATACTTATAATTTTATGAGAATAATTTTCCAGAATAGTTTTTAAGATACATAACTGTTCAATCATTTGAAAATATAGAATTATTTCTGTTAAGGCTATGTTAATATTGGGAGGAATGTCCTTGATTATAGAAGTTATTTTCGGGACTTCTAAATTGAAATTGTTTTTCTCTTTTTCAACTATTTTTTTAGTGTATGAGGCTACGAAATCATTATTTCTTAATGATGTATTTACTATACTTGCCACGTGATTTAAAATGCTAAAAAAGTCCCCGTCTAATAATAAATATTTAACATCAGGTTTTGTATGTAAGCTGTTTAATATTGTTTTTAATTCAAATATGTTCATTTGTTTTGCAAATATTGAATTATAACTTTCAATGGAATTTGGCATTATTTCTAAATCATATTTTTTTGATAGTGATTCTGTACCTGGTTGAATATCTGAATATATTGCTTGACTGTTTAATGCATAAACTGTTTGTGTTATGAAGTTTTCGCTGTTGATACTTGAATCTACTGCTATAACATTTTCTGTAGGAGAATATTTTGTAAAGTTATAATTTGTCCATTTTTGTGTAATACTCTCCTCTGATGTATTTTCATAATAATTTTCAAATTGTGATAATAAGTAATCTTTATCTTGAATTACTTTAGTCAATAATTCATTTAACATTATTAACCTCCATTAAAGTGATTAATAAGTAAATGAGTTAGTTAAAATAAGAATTATAATATCCAAAAGATTAAATATTTAAAAATAATAAAATCTTTTATGAGTACGTTTTATCGTATTCATGAAAAAGGAATTAATATACAGTTAAATATTTCAAAAATAGTATACCCCCATATACATTGAATGATATTTTTCTGTATTAATTCTTACTACTAAACATTTACTTTTTTTATCGATTAAATATTTGACATTATTTCTCCAAAATATAAAAATTATCTCAAAGAATTTAATCTCAATTAATTATTTAACCGAGTAGTTAATATTACTTCTTCATAGTATATAAAGTTAACTACAAATATTTGAAAAAAAAGATAAGATGGAAAATACATGTTAACCCTAATAATATATGATATACAAGAAACAAAGAACCGAAACGATCTGATAAAAAAATTAAGACATTACGGACTAAAAAGAATACAAAAATCAGTTTTTAGTGGATATTTAAATCAAACAAAAAGAGAAATGATAAAAAATGAAATAAAAAATAACATATTAAGCAAAAAAGACTCAATTATACAATTAGAAGTATGCAATAGCTGCAAAGATCAAATAACAAAATTTGGAAATGCCCAAATTCCTGCTGAAGAAGAAAAAGATTACACGGTACTGATATAATGAAACTATTACTGGACGGATACAATAAAACAATACATAAAAACGATAATCATATCATTATTAAAGACAACAAAGAAGTAATCTTTGATGATTTAGCAGAAAAAATAGACAATATAACCATCCTTGGAAAAGGACATATAACATTTGATGCACTAACATTACTGACAAAAAATAATGCTAACATAATCTCAATAACCTACAGCAATCAAGTAAATTACATAATCAATAATATAAATAATCAAACAACAGTAACTCTATTAAAAAAACAGGTATATTACAGCGATAGTAAACAAGCAATAACAACATCACAGGAAATAATAAAATCAAAAATAAAGAATCAGATGAACACACTTAAAACACTTAACAAAAACAAGGAAGATAAAGAAATAAAAAATAACATAATAAAACTAGAAGAAAATATAAAAAACCTGGATAAAACACGTACTAAAAATGAAATACGTGGAATAGAAGGAATCTGCTCACAAACATACTGGTCATCAATTAAGAAGATAATACCTGAAGAATTTAACTTCTACAATAGAAGTAAAAAACCGGCAACAGATTTATTCAATGCAATGCTAAACTATGGTTATGCAATATTATCCTCACAAGTAACAATAAAAATATTAGAAGCAGGATTAAACCCCGATATAGGATTATTACACTCAGACTTAAACAACAGACATAGTTTAACATATGA
>AUXO011515733.1_pt1 | contig 12315 bp, 11 predicted proteins | sample 768731 | NCBI WGS metagenome assembly AUXO01 (sample SAMN02715735, study PRJNA202380) | gut metagenome | biome: sheep rumen | host: Ovis aries | place: New Zealand: Palmerston North | reverse complement strand
GAGATTTTTATAGTATCATATTTTGTTCCATCACTAAGTTTTGGGGTTCCATCTGCATTAAGCATAATGGTTAATCCACCAGCAAAACCGTTACTTGAAAATATGTACATAACATCTGTTTCTTCATCTACAAATATTTCATAATTTGAACAAAAGCGCTTCATCTCTGAGATTTTTATAGTATTATAATTGGTTTGTTCTCTGAGTTTTGGGGTTCCATCTGCATTAAGCATAGTTGTTAATCCACCAGCAAAATCGTTATTTGATAATAGATACATAACATCTGTTTCTTCATCTACATAGATTGCATAGTTTGAACAAAATCCCCTCATATCTGAGATATTTACAGGTTCTTTTTGTAGAGTAAGTGTTTTAATTTTAATTCCACAAGCAATTAAGCAGCTGAAAATTAAAATTATGATTAATAATAATCTAAGTTTCCGTAACATATTAATTCCTCCTATTAAACTTTTACTGTTGTTTTTTATTTATATGATAAACCGAAAAGTTAGAGGAGATTCCTCTCACTAATCAGTGAAAAAAATATATGCATAGAACAATGTCTACAACACTTCTATTATAATACATATTAACATAAAAATCAAGAATAATGCTTGTAATATCTTTTATATATTTTTTTTAATTGGTGCCAACATGCAGGATCGAACTGCAGGCCTCTGGGTTACGAATCCAGCGCTCTACCAACTGAGCTATATTGGCATATTTGATAGAAGTAACAACTTCTATCATTATATAATTATTTTAATATTTTTAATAAATTCACAAACTCTTTTAAATTTTCTATTTTATAATCACCTTGAGCTTGAAACCATTCTGGCTTTTTTATATCTTCATTATTAAATTTTTCAAACCATTTATCCACTATACCTGTTGCAAATGCATAAGGCAAAATATCAAAAAAACTATTTGGATTTTCTGATAACAAATTATCTACTTGTTCTTTTTCTATAAAATTTTTATAACTTTCAATTTGTTTTATAATTTCATTTCCATATTGTGTTCTTTCTTTTACATCTTTTCCAAAAAAGGCAATGGCTCCTATGCTTATTATTCCAATTATTCCTGAAAACAAAAACATTATTTCAAATGGTATTATTGCAGGTATAACAAATATTAATAATAAAATAATTGCAATCATTATAACTATAAATTTAAATAATCCAGACATAAGTGGTTCAAACATTTTATTTTTATATTCATTTAATATATTTTTTTTGATTTCACCTGTTGTTGTTTCAATATTACCATATAAGTCAGAACTAGATACAGAAACCCCATTAAATCCATATTGAAAAAGCTCTTTAAAAAATAGTTTTCTATTTTCATCTTCACCATCATATTCTTTTAATTTTGTTATCCTGTAATTTTTTGAGTTTGTTTCTGAATCCCTTAAGCTAGTTTCTTCTATATTCAAATATCCCTTATTTGCCAAATCTAATATAATTGAATTCATATATTCATTTTTCACCTTATCAATATATAAACATGATAATACTTCTGGATTTAATCCTTCTGGCGGCTCTTTTTTTATGTCATTTACATGTATTTGTCTTTCTACACTTTTCCTTTTTAAAAAATATACTATAACTACAAAAGCTACAGATATTATTATTACAAATATTGAATATATTAATTTAACCATATATTTACACCCCGCATTTAGTATACATTAAAACTAAAAAAATGTAAATAAAAAAGATGAATTTAACAATTCATCTTTACTTTTTATTAATACATTCCATCCATTCCAGCTGGCATTCCTTCTGCTCCATGATTTCCACATCCACAACCTTTAGGTTCAGGGCTGTCTGTTACTAAACTTTCTGTTGTAAGTACCATTGAAGCAATTGATGCAGCATTTTGTAATGCACTTCTTGTTACTTTAGTTGGATCTACAATTCCAGACTTTTTCATATCTACATACTTTTCAGCCTTTGCATCAAATCCAATACCTGTTTCTGAAGATTTTACTTTATCTAATATAACTGCTGGTTCTAGTCCTGCATTTATAGCTATTTGTCTTGCTGGTTCTTCTAATGCTGTTAATACTATTTTTGCACCTATTTGCTCTCCACCTTCTAATTTATCAACTAATTTTGTAACTTTTGGTATAACATTTATTAATGCTGTTCCACCACCAGATACTATTCCTTCTTCTACAGCTGCTTTTGTTGCAGATAAAGCATCTTCTATTCTTAATTTTTTATCTTTCATTTCAACTTCTGTAGCTGCTCCAACTTCAATTACTGCAACTCCTCCAGCAATTTTAGCCAATCTTTCTTGTAAATTTTCTTTGTCATAATCACTTAATGTTTCTTTTATTTGAGCTTTAACTTGTGTTACTCTCTCTTGAATTTTAGACTTTTCTCCATTACCATCAACTATAATTGTATTTTCTTTTTGAACTTTAACTTGTTTTGCTTTTCCTAATTGTTCAATAGTTGTATCTTTAAGTTCTAATCCTAAATCTGATGTTATTACCTCTCCTCCAGTTAAAATTGCTATATCTTCTAACATTGCCTTTCTTTTATCTCCAAAACCTGGAGCTTTAACTGCTACAACATTTAGAACTCCTCTCAATTTGTTCAAAATTAATGTTGAAAGAGCCTCACCTTCCATATCATCACATATTATTAGTAACTTTCCGCTTTCTTGCATTAAAGATTCTAATAATGGTAATATTTCTTGTATATTACTAATCTTTTTATCTGTAATTAATATATATGGATTATCTAAAACCGCTTCCATTTTTTCTGTATCAGTAACCATATATGGTGATAAATACCCTTTATCAAATTGCATACCTTCAACAACTTTTAATCCTGTATTTGAAGTTTTAGACTCTTCAATTGTTATAACACCATCTTTTGAAACTTTTTCCATTGCATCTGCAATTAAATTTCCAACTTCCTCATTATTTGCCGAAATACTTGCAACTCTTGCAATATCTTCTTTTCCATTTATACTTGAACTAATATCTTTTAATCCTTCTACAGCTACCTCTACAGCTTTATCTATACCTCTTTTTATAGCCATTGGGTCACTTCCAGCTGCAACATTTCTTACACCCTCTTTAATCATACTTTGAGCTAAAACTGTTGCTGTTGTTGTACCATCTCCTGCAACATCATTTGTCTTTGTAGAAACTTCTTTAACTAAACGAGCACCCATATTTTCAAACTTATCCTCAAGTTCTATTTCCTTTGCTATTGTTACACCATCATTTGTAATTAATGGAGAACCAAAACTCTTATCTAAAACTACATTTCTACCTTTAGGTCCTAATGTAACCTTTACTGTATCTGCTAATTTATTAACACCTTCTAATAAAGATTTTCTTGCATCCTCTCCAAATTTAATAACCTTTGCCATTTTATCATTTCTCCTTTCTCAATCAGGGATTTGGGGACGTTCTTTTTTTCCCTCTTTTAGGGATTAAAAGAGCGTCCCCTAATCCCTCTTTATTCAACAATTGCTAAAATTTCGTCTTCTTTTACAATTATGTATTCATCATTATTGTATTTAACTTTTGTTCCTGCATAATCGCTAATAAAAACATTTTGTCCTTTTTTTACTTCCATTTTTTCTAATTTTCCATCTACAAGCTTTCCAGGTCCAACTTCAATTATTTCAGCTATTTGTGGTTTTTCCTGTGAAGCTCCTGTAAGTATAATTCCGCTTTTTGTTGTTTCTTCGCCTTCTTTCATTTTTAATAATACTCTGTTTCCTAATGGTTTAATCATTTTACTACCTCCTTTTTAGCACTCTTTCTGTTTGACTGCTAATAATTTATACCCTATTTCCAAAAATGTCAATAGTATTTTTACTTTTTTCACATAAAGTTCACATTACTCCTTCATTTTTTTGTTCAATTTTTTAAAATTTCTTGATTTTTATATTTTATGCAACTATAATTATATTATGAAAAAATTAATTGTAAATGAAAAATATAATGGAAAAAAATTAAATAAGTTTTTGATTGATTCTTTACCCTCTCTTTCTACTAATTTATTTTATAAAACTTTAAGAAAAAAAGATATTAAAGTAAATGGTAAAAGGATTAACAAAAATATAGAGCTAAAAGAATATGATGAAGTAATTGTTTATATTTCTGATGAACTACTTTTACCTTCATTTAATCTAAATATTTTTTATGAAGATGAAAATATTTTAATCATTAATAAACCTGCTAATATTGAAGTTACTGGAATTAATAGTTTAACTTCATTTATTCATCAAAAATATACCAATTCTTTTAAACCTATGCCATGTCATAGAATAGATAGAAATACAACTGGTCTTGTTTTATTTGCAAAAAATGAAAAAGCACTTAACATTCTTTTAGATAAATTTAAAAATGGGGAAATTGAAAAACATTATCTAGCACTTGTTTATGGTATTCCTTCTCCTGAACATAAACGCTGTGAAGCATATTTATTTAAAGATACAAAGAAATCTATGGTTTATATAAATGATACTTTTAAAAAAGGATATCAAAAAATAATAACAACCTATTCTATAATAAAAAAATATAATGATAATTCTTGTTTATTAGATGTAGAAATTGAAACAGGTAAAACACATCAAATACGCGCACATCTTGCTTATCTTGGTTATCCTATTATTGGTGATCGGTAAATATGGAAAAAATGAAATCAATAAGAGATTTAATAAAAAATATCAAATGCTTAAAAGCTATATTTTAAAATTTAATTTTAAAACAGATAGTGATATTTTAAATTATTTAAATAATAAAGAATTTAAAATAGGTTTTTAGATAATGTTCTAAAAACCTATTTTTATATTTATTAATCAATTGACCAAATATTATGTTAGATATTTTAGGAAAATAACATATCTTTTTTTATGCCAAAAAAATAGAGCAGGTAGAAAATTGCTCTGATATGTTTTATTTCAATAGCTAATAAAAAATACAGCAAGTCGTCTGAGAAGACGACTCGCTGCTTTGGGCAATATTATTTTCTCCATTGCTTTCGGATATTTTCAGCCACCTTGTTGTCGGTACAATCCATCAGAATTGTGTTCTCTGTAGTTTTCCACTTCACCCCGTTCTGTTCAAGACATTCTGCATATACCGTTAACTGGCTCATATACATCTTGACAAAACGTTCGTCGGTTTCAGTTACGTGGAATTCCACAATTCTTCCTGAACTTGGTTCAACCAACTCTACAGGAATTTTACGCCTCCGATATGCTTCATTTTGTGCACCTTCGCCTTGATTCCAACCTTCTGAAATTGCCTCAAATAAATTATTAGCCATATGCTACCTCCGAAAAATTATCTGGAGGGTTTACACAGCCCCTCCAGAAAAAATTAATAGATTTCTCCTGTACTTGCTGTGTAAGCACAATAGATAAGTATATTATAGCACTTTTTCTTATAAAAATCAAATTTGACATAATAAAAAGTTATTATGTCAAATTTATCATATCAATTCGGCAAAACCACGTTTGTGGAATTGTCATTAGCTTATCTGTCAATTCCATCAGAGAATGGTTCTCTATAATCTCTCATTTGTGCTGTTACACTTCTCAAATTTTGTAAATATCTATTTGAATTATATAAGTATGAGGGATCTTCATATCCAAAATTTGCATACGAAGCTCTTTTTAGTAATCCCATATATTGAAATTCTTTTATAAATGATGGCATTTGTCCGTCTCTAGAATACTCATTTAAAATACTGTTAAAAAAGTTTGGAGATAGCGCTCTATTAGATAACATATCTAATGCTTTAATATCATTTTCTTCTTTTCCTATCCCCCTTAAAGTTCTTGCGAACATTGTTGCTGGTTCTTGTAACTCTCCATAATAGTCAAAATTTGATCGATATGGCTGTCCATCAAATAATCTTCCGTTTTTGTAATATGCTAATTGTGGTCTTTTTTTACCAGAAAACTCATAAACAAATTCTTCAGCTCTATCCTGCGTTGTAGCTTCATCTAACATTGAAAATCCATCATAAATTAATTGAGCATGTTCTTGTGTTAACCTTCCTTGTCTTAAATTCTGATTACAAAACTCTAAAACTTTTTTCATCCATGCGTCATTTATAACGTGACCTAATTCATGAGCCATATATAATCTAGTTCTTTCTTCTCCTGTCAAGTTTTTACTACTACGTAAATCTGGATTTATAAAAATAATCTGATTTTCTACTTCTGTTCTCCCATAGATGCCTCTTTCTTCTTTTGGCAGAACTGAAATTGTTTTTACCTTATTCATAGTAGAATTAATAATATGATTAAAGGTTTGAGGAGATTTTTGAAAATTATAATATAAATATTCTTCTAAATTTTCTATCCCTCCAGCTAGTGCATCGGCATCATGTTCGGTATTTCTTACTTGTCCATTTCTAATCTGTTGTTGAAATTGAACTGTACTTTTTTCTACTAATACTTCCATATACACAGACATAACTTCATTATATTGTTTGAAATCATATTTTAAATTATACATATATACCACCTCGTTTACTTTTTCTTTTTATATAAAACGAGTTTTTTTATGCTATCATCTTTTATTATAACATATTTTAGAGAATTCTGCAAAATTTTACATTCCTTTCAGCTTTGTTTTCATTTTTTACACCGTCCTTTCATTTTAAATTTTTGGATGATTTTTTGCAAACAAAAAAAATCAACCATTACTGATTGATTTCATATTTATCTGTTCTATAAAAAGTTCGAACAGATTCGTTTTTGGAGCGGGTAGCGAGAATCGAACTCGCGCAACAAGGTCGGAAGCATTGCATTCTACCACTAAATTATACCCGCATATTCATATTATTTATAATAAAAATAAATTTTTTTAATTTTTTGTCAATTTTCGACAAATTCTTCATTCTTATTCTGTTATAGTAGTATTTGTTGTGATTTTACAAATACAGAAGAAAAGAGGTGTATACTGTGGACAAAATAGGAACCATCACAGTTTCAGTATTTAAAACAAAAGATAATTCTACAACCTTTAAAATAGAAACAGATGACGAAGACATTCTACCTGTATCTTATGTCATTGAAGATACACTAAAATACTATTAGGCTAACTATTGTTAGTCTCTTTTTTTTGGTGGAGATGATGGGAGTTGAACCCATGTCCATAATACCTTCCATACAGTTTTCTACAAGTTTAGTTTATCTTTTATATTCATTACATTACTCCGATAAACAGGATTAATTGTAATATAGCTTTTTAAATTACCCACTACCTTAAAAGCAAAAGTAGTTTTGTTTCCCAACTAAATATGACACCTTATTCCAATAGGTTGGGACTACTAGATAAAGTGATGCTGCACATTAGGCAGCAAATGCTAATTCGTTATTATCAGCGTTTATTTTATTTTCTCGTTTTTTTAGTGGCCAACGAGAATCCACTACTTGCTTACTGAATTTCTAGTAATATGTCGAAACCATTGCATCCCCATATTACAATAATAATTATAACATATTAATTACAATTTATCAATATTATTCATTACATTATAATCTACTTATAAAATTGCAAACTCAAAAAAAATATAATATAATATTTAAAATTAAATTGTGAGGGTATATTATGAAAATAACAAAAATTGAAACAAATAAAAATAGAAATCTATATTTTAATAAAAGCACAATTGAAGCAAAAAAATATTCATCCAAAATACAAAACCAAGTCTTAAATATTTATCCAAATGTAACATATCAAAAATTTATTGGTTTTGGTGGTGCAATAACAGAAGCTTCTGGTTATTGCTATAGTTTACTCCCAGATAATAAAAAACAAGAATTTTTAAGTGCATATTTTGATACTTTAAATTATTCTTTATGTAGGTTAACTATTGGAAGTTCAGACTTTTCTTTAAATAGTTATTCTTATGCAAATAAACATGATTTATCTGATTTTAGTATTGAGAAAGATTTAAAATATGTTATTCCTCTTATTAAAGATGCTTTAAAAATTAACCCAAATATTCATTTTCTTGCATCTCCATGGAGTCCACCTAAATTTATGAAAAATACTAAAATATTATCTTTAGGAGGAAAGCTATTAGATAAATATAAACAAACATATGCAGAATACTTAGTAAAATACATAAATGCATATAAAGAATTAGGAATAAATATAGATTATATAACTGTTCAGAATGAACCAAATGCAATTCAACTTTGGGAATCTTGCTTATATTCAGCTGAAGATGAAGTTGATTTCGTAACAAACTATCTTTACCCTACTTTTAAGAAAAATGACATTAATACAAAAATTATTATTTATGACCATAATAAAGAAAAACTTTTTACAAGAGCTTTAGAAGAATTTGGTAATTCTACAATGAAAGATGCCGCTTCTGGTATTGCATTTCACTGGTATTCTGGAAATCATTTTGAAAATATTGCTCTATGCAGGGAAAAATTCCCAGACAAGCTTTTATTCCATACAGAAGGATGTTTTGGATTCACACCAGAAAATCCTTATGCAAATGAATATGCACATGATATTGTTGAGGACTTAAATTCAGGAATAAATGGATATACAGATTGGAATATTATTTTAGATAATAAAGGTGGACCAAATCATACAAAAAATTATTGTAATAGCCCTATTATGCTAAATAATGAAGAAAATGATTTTATTAAAAATATAAGTTATTATTACATAGGTCATTTTAGTAAATTTATAAAACCTGGCGCAGTTAGACTTGGCTTTAGCAGATATTTAGGTGATATAAAAATGACTGCTTTTAAAAATACAGATAACAGCATAGCAATTGTCATGCTCAATAGAGAACATTATAATATTGACTTTAATCTTTGTATGGAAAATATAACTTTTAAAGACACACTAGAACAACAATCTATAATTAGTTACTTAATAGAACAATAAGGAGCAATATTAAAATGCTCCTTATTTCTTTAAACTTCAATCTTTTTTCCAAATTGTGTCTGATACCATTTATTTAAATTTCTTCTGTTTTTAAAAACAATGATTTCTTTATCTTTATTATTTTTTAATACATCTTTTACAAATTTTCCTTTAGTTCTGTTCCATTCTAAAGTAAATTTCATAAAAGTTAAATTCATCTGTTCTTTACAGCCTGGAATTTCTGGTCTTTCTATACCTCTATTTTTAAAATACCTTGAAAGTATTCCTTTTAACTTATCAAAAGATGAATAATCCAGAAATATAATTAAGTCTGAATTTTTTACTCTTTGTTCTAAAGTACTCCCATATGTTCCATCTATTACCCATTTAGGTTCATTAACTTTTTCTAAAATAATTCTATCTCGTTCTTCACTATCTCTTTTTACCCAATTTTCCAAATGATGTATTCCATCAATATGATAAATTGGATAATTTAGTTCTTTTCCTATATTATTTGATAGTGTTGTTTTTCCTGTTCCTGGTCCGCCTATAATAGATATTTTTTGTACATTTTCAAACATAATTATCCTCCTATAAAACAAAGCCTTACAAGGTTTTCCTTTGTAAAGCTTATATTTTTATTTTGTAATCCATTTAATTAAATTTAAATTTGTAGGTTCTAATATCATTTCATGTTTTGGCATTACCCTAAATGTATATCCATAATTTCCACCTGTACTTAAATTAATTTTTGCTGTAAAATAATACTTCTTTCCTTCCTCATCAGAATCTGATAAGTTCATTGGAATTATATTTACATTTTCTACTACACCATTATCAAGTATTTTTCCATAATATACTTCTGCCTCTATATTATCTACATTTATATTTGGTAATTCAACCTCACAAGCAACCTCAATATTATTTCCTGCATCTATTGTTATATTATTTAAATTGTTTACTTGTGTTATTTTTACATCTTTCCAATTCATATAAATATCATTTTTCCAATTATTTAATGCTGCAACATTATCTATATCTTCATAATATTTTTTTGTAGTTTTACAAAGTGGCATATATAATTGATTAGTATAATCAACTAACATTCTTGCTGTACTATATTTTCCACCTGTGGTCATTATAGAATTCTTCATTAAATCCATCCATTTGCTAGATATACCATCTTTATTTTTTTCATAATATGTTGGAATGATTTTTTCTTCTAATGTTCTATACATACTTTCACTATCAGCTTGATCTTGGGCTTCATAAGATTCATATTCAGCATTTGATCCTATTGTCCAACCATTGTTTTGCTTATATCCTTCTGCCCACCATCCATCTAATATACTAAAGTTTATAACACCATTAACAGACGCTTTTTGTCCACTAGTACCAGATGCTTCCATTGGTCTTCTTGGATTATTAAGCCATACATCTACACCACTAATTAAATATCTAGACATTCCAATATTATAATTTTCAAGCAAGAATATTTTTCCTTTAAATTGTGGCATCATTGATAATTGATGAATATATCTTATTAAATCACATCCTTCATAATCAGCAGGATGAGCTTTACCAGCAAATATTATTTGAACAGGCCTATCTGCATTATTCAATATTTGTGTAATTCTTTCTAAATCTTTAAAAATTAATGTTGCTCTTTTATATGTAGCGAATCTTCTAGCAAATCCTATTGTTAGCACATTTGGATCCAATTTTGATGTTATTTCATTTATTAAATCATAACTATATCCAGCTCTTCTTAATCTTTCTGTTGTGTTATCCTTTACTAATTTTATTAATTTTGCTTTTCTCTCTGTATGTACTTGCCATAATTTTTCATTTGGAATATTTTTGATTTTTTCCCAAACATGATCATCATACATATTATCTTGCCAATATGGCATTAAATATTTATTATATAATTCTTTCATTTTTGGTGATAACCATGTACAAGTATGAATACCATTTGTTACATATTCTATTGGAGATTCGTTAGCAGCAATATCTGGCCAAATTTCTCCAAATAACTCTCTAGAAACCGCTCCATGAAGTTTACTAACACCATTTTTCTTTCCAGCTATTTTTAAAGCAAGAATTCCCATATTAAATCCACCCTCTAAATCTTTACAAGGCTTCATTCCAAGTTTTAAAAACTCCTCTCTGGAAATACCTAATCTTGGCCAAAAATCTTTAAAATATCTTTCAACCAAATCTATTGGAAATATATCATTTCCAGCAGGTACTGGAGTATGTGTTGTAAATACCGTTTTTGAACTTGCTATATCTTTTGCAACCTCAAATGATACTTGTTTTTCTTTTATAATATTTTTTATAATTTCCAAATTTAAAAAAGCTGAATGTCCTTCATTCATATGATATACGGTTGGCTTTAATCCTAATTGTCTTGTAAGTAAATTAACTCCTCCCATACCAAGAACAATCTCTTGTCTTATTCTCATTTCTTGGTCTCCACCATATAGTTTTAAAGTAACATCTCTATCTTCTTCATGATTTTTATCAATATCTGAATCTAATAAATATAATTTTACTCTACCAACATTTATTTGCCAAACTTTTAAATATAGTCTTCTTTTTGGAAATTTAACATGAATAACTAAATCTTCACCTTTATCATCTTTAACTGGATTTATTGGTAAATCATATAAATCAATTGTATTATATTCAGTTTCTTGATTACCATTACCATCTATTTTTTGATTAAAATATCCATTTTTATATAATAATCCAACAGCCACTAATGGTATCCCCAAATCACTTGCAGATTTTAAATGATCACCAGATAAAATTCCGAAGTCCACCAGAATAAATAGGTATAGTTTCATCTAAACCATACTCTGCAGAAAAATATGCAATTAAATCATTTTTCTCTTCTGGATATTTTTTAGAAAACCATGTATTTTTACTATTCATGTAATTTTCAAAATTCTCTACCACTTTATCGTAATCTTTTAAAAATGATAAATTCTTTGAAGCTTCTTCAAGTCTCTCTTGTGATACATGTCTTAAAAATTTAGTTGGATTTTTCTTTGATTGTTCCCATAAATCTAAATCTATATATTGAAATAGTCTTAAAAATTCTGTATTCCAAGACCACCATAAATTATTGCTGATTTCTGATAATTTTTCTATTCTCTTAGGTAATTGTGGATTTACAGTAATCCTATTAAAAACGTACATTTATTAATTTCCTCCTTTGTGTTTTATACTTTTATATTATCTATTAAAAATTAGAATTTGTCAAGAGGGATTAGGGGACGTTCTTTCTTTCCCTGAAACAGGGATTTAGGGACACTCTTTGGCAGGTGGTTTTGCCAGGGTAGTATACCATTATTTTTTATTTATGATTGATTGGAATAAAAATTAGAAATTGTTAATTATTAGAATGAGGGATGTTCAGG
>AUXO010567330.1_pt1 | contig 12316 bp, 16 predicted proteins | sample 768731 | NCBI WGS metagenome assembly AUXO01 (sample SAMN02715735, study PRJNA202380) | gut metagenome | biome: sheep rumen | host: Ovis aries | place: New Zealand: Palmerston North | reverse complement strand
GTATGAATACAAAAAAATTCCCATTCATTCAAATTTATGCAAATTTATACAAATTTATACAAATTTATACAATTAATCTATTTAAAATAAGCGTTTTAAAGCGCGTTTTATTATTCAATGATATTTTATATTAACTTGTTTAAAATGTTTCTCTAATCGCTTAAAAAGTGCTTTAAAATTGATTTTATTCGCGCGTGTGTCTACGCGCGTGTTTCCTTATATATTATTTATAGAAAAAATGATAGATAGACTATCATAATGTAAAGTTTTGTTTACATTTAGACAGTGTCCAAACACTCATAGTGTTATTTTGTAAATTTTTGTTTACATTTTGATAGAAAAATTGATTTTTTCTATCAACCTACAAATTTTTTGTCAAGTGTTTTTCATAACCTATTTTTAAAATTTTCCTAGACAGTGTCCAAAAATGATTTTGTAGGTTATAATATTTAGTAAAATATGTAAATTATAGGTTAAATTTTACTTTAAAATTGTAAATATTTTTATACTACACGAAAAAAAATATTGCTTATTTTTAACCTCTTGCGTATATATTAAGGTAGAATTATTAATTCTACCAAATAACATAGCGCGAAAAAGCGCACATAGTATAAGGTCGGGCATGAAAAGATAGTGCCTCACTGGCACGAAGAATAATGTCCCGCCAGATTTCTAAACACTAGAAATATTTTAAAAGTTTTCTAGTTTCTGTTTTTTAAAAAAAATAAAAGAAAAGAGGAAAATAAATAAAATGAAAAAAACTACAATTAGAATTGAAACGGCACCGCGCGAATTAAGTGTATCAAAAAAAGTTTGTGATATTGTCGCTGATTATGTCGGATTAGATACAGAAATTAAATTTACTTTAATTCATTTAGATAGTCCAGAAAATAAAAAAGAATTTACATTAAAAGAATTTGAAAATGAAGAAGATAATCTAACCAGAAAAGAATTTATCAGTGAAGTAGAAGAAGTAAAAATTATTGATTACTTATTAAATACTGGAATTACTGAAAGTTATACAAATAAAAATGGTGAAGAAAAAGAAAGAGTTCAAATTCTAAATACCAAAAGTTTAGTAGAAATTTATATTAAATAAATCCATAAATCTATAAATCCATAAAATAAATTTTACATCATTAAACTAGAAAACTTTTAAAAATATTTCTAGTGTCGCGACACAATGTAAAAGTTTTAATTTTCTTTTTATTAAATTTTTGGTTAATGTTTCGCTTTAAAAACTTTAATGTAAAAATTAAAAATTTATTTTATGCTTTTAAGTTTTGGTTTTTATTTGAATTAAAATTAAAAATGAAAAACAATTTACAATTTTTCTTTACAATTTTCTTTTTGAGTTTATCAACATAGAAAAATGAAAATTGAATTTTTTAATTTAGGATTATGGAAAACAAAAAACAAAATATAATTGAAAAAAGAAGATATTATTCTATTAGTGATTTAATTAGATGGACAATTTATTTTTATTATGAACCTTCTAATTCATTTTACAAAGACAATAAAAGGAAAACAAAAATATGAATTACAATTTAAAAGAAACAAAAAAATTACAAAGTGATATTTTTAAAAGAAATTATATTACTGAAAACGAAATTTTAAGATTAAAACATTTTTATAAAAATGCTTGTTTATCAAAAGATAGTGATTATTTAGATTATTTTGAAAAACAAAATTTTTATGCTAGATGTTTTAATTTAACAAATGAACAAAAAGTAAAAGGATTTAATTATCTTAAAAAAAGATATTTTAAATTATCTGGTCAATTAAGAAATAATAGAAATATTAAATTTGGAAAATCATGTTTAAATATTTTAGAAAAATTAAAATATGATAATTATGATTTTAAATTTTGTGGTTTTGTAATTATTTCAAATGGCATAATGAATTTTATTGAACCTATTTATTTATTAGAAATTTATGATAGTAAAAAATATTATGCTTTTAGATATTTTAATTATTGTTATATTGATTATGAATTTAATTTTGAAAAAGGAAAATATTTAAAAGATAATCAATATTTATTTATTAAGGATTTTATTTAATATGAAAAAAAGAATTGTTGTTTATAAAGAAAATTCAAAATATTTAATTACTAGTGAAGAAAATTTTAATAGAGAAATTAAAAATTCATTAGAAATTAATGAAGCAATTGGATTTAGTTCGCTAGAAGATTTAAGCGACTATATAGAAAATCATTTTCCGCAATATGAAGTAATTATTTCAAAAATTTAAGGAGAATTCAAAAAATTATGAAAGAAGAAATTATCGCAAGAGAATTTGAAGTTAGAAGTCAAACAAGAAAAAATTCAAAAGATGAAGAATTTTTAGCCTATCAAGTAAAAACAAATACTTGTTGGTTAACATTAATTTTTCCACAAGAAAGTGCAGAAAAATTTTCTGATGAAGTAAAAGCAATTTTAAAAGAAAGAAATTTTAAAATTAGAGTTCCAGATAATGATGTTTCTTGGAATATTGGAAAAAGAAATGGTTTTGATGTAGTTTATGTTAACGAAATTATTTCTGCTGAAAAATTAGAATATACAAGCAGAAAAGAAAAATATTTCGGTTAATATAAAATTTGTTGAACTGATTTATTATAAAATTTTATTTAAATTTAGATTTGCCTCCGTTGGCGCTTGGAAAAGTTTCGTAAGAAAAATCTATTGCGGAAAATTTATTTTTAATTTTAAATAAATCGTTGGGTAAGGGGTGGGTATTTTAGAAAGGAAAAAATAATATGCCTAAAAAATCTTATAAGAAAAAGTTTTATGAAGAATATTCTAATTTTTTTGAAAGTTATGAAGATTTTTCTAAAAAATGGAATGATACATTAAATAAAGAAGTTAGACATTATTTTACAGGAAAAAATATTTTACATAGAAATTTTGGTTCAACAACTAATTTTTTATTAAGAGAAAAGTTATTAGCAGATAGATTTAAAACAAAAAGTTTTTTTAAATTTTATGAAGAATATAATGGAACCGAACAAGAAAAATATGAATATGCTGAAAAAATGACATACGAACAAAGAATAGAAAGATTTTTAGAAATTTATGGAAAAAATATTTATGAATTTGAAAATGGAAAACCTAAAACAATAAATGATAAATTTGAAGAATATTTATCTGGAGATATAAATCAAGATGATATGAATAAAATTATTGAAGAATTTAAGCATAGTTCAGATTACACAAAAGACGAACGAGGAAATGATTATAATAAACATTCTCAAAATAATTCAGATAATTTTTATAAATGATATGGAAAGAAAATAAAATTTTCAAGCAACCTTTTATAAATATTGGTAATTGGAATTTAGATTTTTACAAAACTTTTCCGCGTTGTGATTTTTTAAGTGCTGATACTGAAACAAAATTATATTATAAAAATAAATTATTAACTGAAGAAGAAGCGCATGATTTTTATACAAAAAATGGTGCTAAATGGTGTAGAATGAATATTCAAGTTAAAGCATACGCATATATGTTAAGTGATGGAAATAATTTTGCTTTATTTCAAAATATTGAAGATTTTTTATTATGTTGCGCTATGATGTTAGTGAAAAAAGTTTTTTGGTATAACGCAAAATTTGATTTTTCATTATTTGATTATTTTTTTGAAACTGATAATTGGAAAACTTCAGACGAATTAATAGAAACTTTTGGATACGATAGAAAAAAATTACCTAATAAAACATATCAAAGTTTAAATGGTGATTTTGGACAAAGATATCAATTAAGAATATGGTATAGATATAAAAATCATAGTGGAAATTATAAAGTTCATAATTTTAAAATGTTAGATATTTGTAATATATATGGCGGTGGTTTAAGAAAAAATTTAGAAGATTGGAAAATTGTAGATAAAAATAATGAAGAAGTTAGAAAATTAGAAATGGATTATGTTAATGCTTCTGTTGAAAATGATTTACAATATATGATTAATGATACAAAAGGATTACATTTACTTGCTGAAAAAATAAATAAAACAATTGAAGAAATATCAGGATTTTCTTTATTTAATGGTGATTATATTACAGCAGGTGGATTAGCAAAAAAATCATTATTAAAATTTATGTTTAAAGCAAATTCAACTTCTGAAAATTTAAAAATATTTAAAGAAATTTTTCCTATGACTATAGCAGAAGATACAGATTTTAGAAAACATAAATTATATCAAGGTGGAAAATGTTTAGTTAGTCCATATAAAATCGGAAAGATAGTTAAAAATATATATAAATATGATATTAATTCAATGTATCCTACGCAAATGAGAAATATGCTTTATCCTTTAGAAAAACCTAAAAAAGTAAATAAAATTTCTAATGATAAATATAAAATATATATATTAAAAATAAAAAATATATATGGAAGATTAAAAGAAAATATGATACCTGTTTGGTATGATACATTAACGGCTGAATATAAAACCGAATTTTTTGAACAAGAAGAAAAATATTATTGGTTAGAAGAATTACAAGAATTAGAAAATTATTATGAATTAATTTATAATTGTGTAGAAATATTAGAATATGAGGGTAGATATTTTCGTGGAGCACAAGATTATGTAGACCACTATTATAAAATTAAAAAAGATAGTTCTGGCGTAATTAGAAATGGTGCTAAACTATTTTTAAATTCTGCTTATGGAAAAATTGCTCAAAGAATTGAAAGAGAAAAATGCGAATATAAATTATCGGAAGATGGTTATATTCATTTAGTTAAATTAGGAGAAGAATTAGACGAAAAAGGAATGATGTCCGTTGTTGTTGGTTCAAGAATTACTGCTTTATCTAGAGTTTTATTAATGGAATATATTAGGAAAATTTGTAAAAATAATCCTAAAAAATATTTTGTTTATTGTGATACTGATAGTGTTCATGCTTTATGTGAATTTAAAGATACAAATGAAAAAGAATTAGGAAAAATGAAAAGTGAAGGAATTTATGAATTTGGAAAATATCTTGCTCCTAAAACTTATTTGTTATATCATAATATAGAAGAAAATAAATATGATTATGAAGTTCATTGTAAAGGTGTAAATACAAATGTAGTTTTAAAAGAAATGGAAAAATGTAAAGATTTTTATGAAGCAAGTGAAAAATTTAAAAGTGGAATTACTTATCGTTGTTTAACTTCTTTAAATTGTATTGGTGGTAAAGCATTAATTTATATTGATAAAATGTTATTAAATCCTAAATTAGAAAAAAATCCTTTAGACGAAGATGAAATTATGGATTAGGAGAAATTATGTATAGAGTTTATTTTACTTATAAAGATAATTCTGGTGATGTGAATAATTGTCATTTAGATTTTGAAGATAAAATAGAAGCAATTAATTTTTTAAATCACATTACTGAAACAACTCAAGAAATGATATTAAAATATGGTCATTTTGGAATATATAAACCATATTATAATATAAGAATTAAGGAGAAATAAAATGGAAGAAGAAAAAACAATTGATGTTGTTGTTCAAGAATATGAGCAAAAATTACAACAACAAAAAGAAGATTATGAGAAAAAACTTGCTGAACAACAAGAAAATCATAATCAAGAAATTAGGGCTATTATTAGTGGTAGAAAAAATCCTAAAGATGTTGGCAAACCTGAAAAAGAAGAACCTGAAAAAGATTTTTTTACTACTGAAATAGAAAAAACTGAAAAATTATTAAAAATTAAAAAATGAAAGGAGAAAAATAATGGCTTCAGTTGATTTTACACAAAATTTTACACAAGGTGTTGATGGTGAACATTATGTTCCTACAACAATTTCTGCGATGGGCGATGCGATTTGTAAAATTGCGGAACAAGTTATTCGTTCATTTACAGGAAAAAATCCATTATCAGTTTTTGAGAAAAAACCTGTAAATAATGGAACAACCATTGAACAAATGTTTATAGAAATGGTTGAAGGCGAAGCATATGATGCTACTGGCGCAAATGCTTTAACAAGAAAAAATCCAAGTTTAGTTGTTAGATATTTTGATAACTGGACAGCAGAAAAATTTCATACTTCAGTTGATACTTCTTTAATTAGAAAAGTTTTAACTGGCGAAAAATCCGCAAGTGATGTTGCCGCAAAAATTGTCGCAGTTTTAGGACAAAGTGATATTCACACAAAATATAATGTTTTAAAATCTTTATTAAAAAATGCTAGACAAGTTGCTGATGGTGGACAAAATACTGGTGGTGTTGCTACTGGTGTTGGTGCTTCTTTAGTTAGAGCAAAAACTGTTGAATTTGATAAAATTAATTCTACAATTAATTATGATGAATTATTAGTTTCTATTCGTGATATTGTGGACGATATGCAATTTGTTAACCACAAATATAATGTTGCTGAAATTGATAAAATGACAGATAAAGATAATTTAATTATTGTTATGCCATTTTATTTAAAGAACAGAATTTCTGTTGAAAAATTAGCAGGTGTTTTTAATTTATCAGAAGCAGAAATTAAAGATAGAATGGTTGTAGTTGACACAGAAGATGAAACAGAAACTTCTGATGGCGATACATATTCTTATAATTATATTTATATTTTAGATAAGCAAGCAGTTTTAGATTATACAAGATTATACGAAATGCTTTCACAATTAAATGCTGATGGTCGTTTCTGGAATTATTTCTTACACACTGAAAGAATGTATGGAATTTCTCCATTATTTGATGCTTGTTATATTAAAGTCGGAACAGGTTTTGTTGAAGGTGACTAATTTTGTGAGGAATTTTTATGGCGAATAATACAAGACAAGCAGTAAAAGAAGCGAAACAAAAAAGAGAAATTTATTTACAAAATTATTTAAATGATTTCGCAATTCTTTTTCATAATTCTGTTGAAGTAGAAAATTTGCCTGAAGATTTGCCAAAAAGATATTTACTAACTATTTTATACGAAAAGGGTGGAATTGCTTTTGATAAACAAACAAAACTTTTTCTCCCTTTCGTAGAAAAAGGAATTGATGTATATGGTTTGCCTACATCTTATTCTTTAGTTGGTGCTAATGGTTTAGTTTTAGATAGATTTCCTGAAGAAGTTGTAATTTTAAGAGCAAATGATTTAAAATTTCCTATTCACGATTATATCTGTCAACAAGTTAAAAAATTAGTAGAATATGATTTAGCAATTGAGCAAAATTTAGAAGCAATTAAAACAATGACTATCGCAGAAGTTTCTGATGAAAGTTCATTATTATCTTTAACTAATGAATTTCAAGCAAAAAGAGTTGGCGCTACAATAGTTTACAGAAATAAAAATTCTATGACTGGAAGTGAATTAAAAGTTTCTGAAACGCGCGCACAATTTTTAGTTAAAGATTTATTAGAAGCACGAAAAAATGTTTTGAATGAAACTTTATCTAAAATAGGAATTAATGTTGCTAATGTAGATAAAAGAGAAAGAGTTCAAGGTGAAGAAATTCGTGCTTCACAGGGTTATGCTTTAGATAGCATTAACACTTTATGCGACACTTTTAATCACGATAGTAAATTAGGAAATTTATCTATTAGATTAAAAGCGAAAACTTCTTTGGTTATTCAAAATAATTTACAAATTAGAAAAACCGAAGCAGAAATTAAGGAATTAGAGAAAGGAGAAGAAACCGATGTCGCTTAAAAAATTTTTCGTAAATGCGAGAACAAAAATTTTAGAATTTAAAAGAAAGTATAATTTATTTGTAGAAAAAGTCCCAAATATAATTGATAGCGCAATCCAAGCCGACAAAGATATTATTAGTCAAATTAAGGTAGAGTATGATGAACAACATAATTTAACAAAATTTATTTTTCCTAAAGGTATTTTACCTATAAGATTTTTTGATGATAAAGTTGATAGTGATTATGAATATTTTGATTATACTTCACAACGCATTCTTATGTCTAATGGTGACGTGAGTAGTTGGGTTTTGACATCAGATGGTGAAAGTGTTATTATAGAACTATCATCACAGAGTGATAATACAGCCATTTCAGAATTATTATTTATTCATTTTAATGGTGAATTAGATATACAAAGTAATTATAACTGGTACAAAATCTTAAATTATAAAGGCGCAACAAAGTTGTATAAACATACTTTTTTTGATAGTAATAATAATTACCAATTTGAACTTATAACACCATATGGAACACCATTTAATTTTAATACATTAGACACTTATAAAAAGGTTTATGATTTTATAAAAACTATCTCGTGTTTATCATTTAAAACAATTTATTTTCAAGATATGTATTTTGATAGCACAACTGGTCATAACTATTTTTACATCATTGAAATTGAAGGACAAAAATCTTCAGTTGATGATTGGGAATTAGCTTATACAACTGACACCGTCACGGAATTATAATTTTAAATATGAATAGTTTTTTAGCAAAATTAGGAATTGCGACAGGAAGCGCAATTATTATATCTGAAGCAGTAAATTTAGATTATTTATGGACTGCTTTAATTACATTTGCTGTAAGTTTAATTACTATAGCAGGTGGAGAATTAATTAAATTTTTAACGGCATTTTTCAAAAAGAAAACTAAAGATTTAGAAGAAAGTGAGGAAAAAGAAAAATGAAATTCGTAGATTATGAAAGTTCTCACATTACACCACAAATGACTTTATTAAAAAAATTTAATGAAGTTTTAAAATATTTAAGAGAAATTGAACCACATAATATTAGATTTTATTTACATACAATTTCTTATTTTCATCTTGGTACAAATGTTTTATACGCAATTTCAACAAGTAATATTGATTTATCTCAACCGATTTCGGATGGTAATAAAATACCAAAAGTTTTATTTAAAGTTTCTCCATTTGATTTTTATTATGGTTTTGGAATAACTGGTTCACAACCAAATTTATATATTACAATTAGAAATATGAGTGCCAATGAAAGTTATACTATTACAAAAGATGTAGTAGAGGAAATTTAATATGGATAGAATGGAAAGTTTATATACTGAAACATTAGAAGATTTATTAGAAAATTTAGGTTATGGGACGGAAAATCAAAATCCGTCCCTAACGGATTGTTTAAATAAAATGAAAAAATTTCCATCATTTGTTTTTGGTGAAGAAATAACATTATCAATGGAAGCATTATTTTTAGAAAAATATGATATTCGTGAAATTGGTGCTGAAACAGAAGAATTATTTTTACATTTTTGGAATGAAAGAATAAATGAATTATTAATTGAATATGTTCCTAAAATTGATATGTGGTTAAAACATTTTAATGACTTATTTAAATTTACAGTAAAATTAGAATTATCAGAAGAAACTTCTAGAAATAATACAATTAGTGGAGAATATTCAGATAACTCTCTTAAAAATAAACAATATTATTTAAATCCTGTAATTGATGGAAACACTGGAATTATTCAAGATAAAAATACTGATGGATTATCTGCTTCTGGTGAAAATGAAACTACTGGTGAAGAAACAAAAGAAAGGTCAATGAGTAGAGATGTTTTACAAAGTGTTTGGGGAAAAACTCGTGCTCAATTAATGAAACAAATTTTTGAATTACAAAGTATTTATTCAGAATGTTTAAATGCTTTCTCTACAATTTTTATGGGTATATTATGATTAGAATAACTTTATATGCTAATTGTTTATTGACAGATAATTATAAAAATGTTTTTTCAATGAAAAATAATTATGGTCAAACAAATACTCCATTTTCAGATTATTTAGCATCATTATATAGTAAATCTTTTGATATTGATAATGTATATCAAGACGAAATGACTTCTTTAAATTTTAAATTAGATAGTTCTTCTTATGGAATGCATGGAAATTCATTAAGTATTTATACATTTAATTATATGAAAATTCAGTCAATTGATAATGAAGATAATATATTATTAACAAGATATGCTTTTATAAATTCTATTAAAATTGGAAATGATATTGCTCAAGTTTCTTTTAAAATAGATATATGGCATAGTTTTAGTTCAGGAATTACTGGAATAAATTATTCATTATTAAAAGGTTTAAGATTAGTAAATGGTAATATCCCTTTACCTATGAAAAATGCTGAATATTTTTCTTTACCTATTAAATATTCAGGAAATAATAAAGTAGTTTTACCATCAAATATTAAAAATCCATCTGACACTTGTATTATTATTGCTCAAGTTCAATTTTATAAAGGAAATAAAATTGGTGAACCAACAACTTCATGGATTGAACATATTTTAATTTATGATAAAACAATTGGACAAAATCAAACATATTATACATATAAAGATTTAAATGATTTATTACAAGATTTATTTTCAGCATCTCAAGTTAAAAAAACATTACACGGATTTGTAGATGAATATTATTATTTTACAATTGGAAATTTATATATTTTACCAGCATATTCAGCATTAATTGAAAAATTTGATACTGCTTCAACTTATTATGAAATAAATAGAGTAAATAATGATGTAGATATTCATGTTTGTTGGTATAGAACATTAATATTAAATTTAACTGGTGTAGATTATGTAAAGCCATTTTCTTTAAAAACCTATAAATTTAATAATAATTTTAAAACAGTAAGTTTTGGAAATTTGACTACAAGAATTGATATAGTTAATAATGGAACAGGATATGAAGCACAAATTTTATGTTCAATATCAAATAATAATTTTAATATTTTTATGAATGTTCAAAATAAATATTATGATATTACAAAAGATTTTTATTATGAACCTGTAGTTAATTTTTTAAGTGGTTCAACTATTGCTCAACAAAGAGTATCTAGAGAATTACAAGATAATTTAACTATGATAAATTATATTAAATCTGGAACAAATATTCTAGGAAATATGGGAAATGATGTTTTAGAATTAGGTGGAAAAAATACAGGAAGTGCTGCAATTGATTTATCAGGAAATATAATGAATTTAGGTATGAATTTTTCAGCAACTTATGCTAGAAGACAAGCATTATTTGCTCCAGAGTATAATTATGCTACAATAGTAAAAGCAAATAATATAGCAATTTTAAATGCTAGATATGAATTTTTTGAAATTCAAATTGATAGCGAAAATGATAATTTTGTAAAAGATAGTATTAATAATTTAGGATATAATGTATTTGAATATGTAAATAATTGGGGTAGATTAGGGTTAAATAATGAACCTCAGCATTTTACAAATTATGGAATATATTATAATGCTATTCAATTTGCTAAAGCAGATGTATATGGAAGTTTTCCTGATAATATAGCAAATTTATTAAATAAAATTTTGGAAAATGGTATTAAGATTTGGTATTATCATGATATTAATTATGCACTAGAACACGATAGATATGCAGTCGGTTAATAAAAATTTCAATACATATTTTTCAGCAAGATTTATTTTATCAAAAGGTGCATTAGTTTCTATTGTATTTAGTGATAGAAGTGATGGAAAAACATTTGATTGTAAAGCAAGAGCATTATTAGAATATGAAGAAAATAAATATATTACTATTTATATGCGAAGATATAAAAGTGAAATTACAAGCAAAATGTATTCAACATTTTTTGATGAAGTTTTAAATCAAGAAGAATATAAAAGATTTAGAAAATATCAATTTAAAGGAAGCAGAACAGGTGTGCAAATTTCAGAAAATGGAAAAGACTGGGATTATATTGTATACTTTGTTCCGCTTTCTATTAGTGCAAGATTAAAATCTCAAATTAGTGATGTTTACAGAATTCATACAATTGATTATGATGAAGTAATTCCTTTAGACAATGTTTATTTACCAAAAGAACCAACATTATTATTAGAATTTTATAAATCTATAGATAGAGATAGAGAAACAACACAATTAATTTTATTAGGTAATAGAATAACTCCATTTAATCCATATTTTGATTTCTTTGGTATAAAACTACAAATTACAAAAGAACAAATTAAACTTTATAGAAATGGGACTGTAGCAGTTCAAATTTATGTAAATAAAGAACATAGAGAAAAAAGAGAACAAGGAAAATTTAGAGATATGGTTTCTAATACTGAATATGAAGATTATGATAGTGGTGGAATTTTAAAAGCCTTAAATCTTAAAAAGAAAAGTAGAGATGAATTTAGATATTGGTCTAGTTTTAAAACAGAAATTGGTGAAGGTTCAATTTGGTATAAAAATGGACAAATGGTTATTTCTGAATATAATAGAAAAGATGGTTTTATTTTAACTGATAAAATTTATGATATTGATAGAGAACAATATCAATGTAATTTTGGAAGATTTCCAATGTTGCTTAAACAAATATACAAAACAGGAAATATGTTCTTTGAAACAGAAAAAGCATTTTACT
>AUXO013259928.1_pt1 | contig 12318 bp, 10 predicted proteins | sample 768731 | NCBI WGS metagenome assembly AUXO01 (sample SAMN02715735, study PRJNA202380) | gut metagenome | biome: sheep rumen | host: Ovis aries | place: New Zealand: Palmerston North | reverse complement strand
CGTAGTATGCAGTTTTGAAGGTACGAGAGAGGTCAGAGTGTTTTCACTCTGGCCTTTTTTGATTTTATCCGAGAAAGTGTATTATTTTTTTTTAGTTTAATTATAATTTAAGATTAGTAGTCGATGAAGATTCTATAAACGGTAGATAAAAATAGGGGATTTATAAGCTATCAAAACATGATTTGTGAAAGGAACTACAGCTATGTGGGATGGTGTAAAAGTTAAAGCGCAGGGGAAGATTAATTTTAAAAATAATTATTTTAATTCAGTACTAGTATCCATTATTTATTCTATTTTCTTTATAGCATCGGGATCGTCAGCAAAAGGAAAAGCGGATGAAGTCGGTAAAGATATCATTTATGATCCGGACTTTATTAAGATAATGATCATAGTTCTATCAATACTAGGGGTGATTTTGGCGGCTAGTTTTTTAGTGAAGATTTTTCTGATAAATCCTCTTGAAATTGGTTGTAACCGTTTTTTTATTGTGAATCAGTATGAGAAAGCAAACATTGGAGAATTGAGTTACAGTTACAAAAATAACTATATCAATGCAGTTTCAGGCATCTTTTTGAGAGACCTGTTTATCATATTGGGGCTATTTTTATTTGTTATTCCGGGAGTAATAATCACATATTCATATAGGATGGTTCCCTATATCCTGGCAGAAAATCCTACAGTAAAAGGTGTGGATGCACTCAGAATATCCAGAGAGATGATGAAGGGAAATAAATGGTCAGCATTTGTATATGATCTTTCTTTCATAGGTTGGTATCTTTTGGGATGCATAACTTGTGGTATAGCTTTAGCATTTTATGTATATCCATATAAACTTAATGCTGATGCACAGCTATATCTTGCGATAAAAAAACAGAGCGGATATACGATTTGATCAAAGTATGTGGCAGGTCTTGTAGACCTGCCATTGTGCATTTCTGTAAGATGTTTTGGGGAGATATAATTCAAATAAAAAAATAAAATGTTTGATATTTATAGCATTCAATGCCGATAATATAAGAAAGTTGTGAAATGTATAAAGGGGTATTTGATGGAAGCAGAGACATTACATAGTATCCATGTAAATCTGGAAAAAGCAATGCTAGATATGGATCGTTGTGACCAATTGATAATGAAGTATTTGGATTTGGACATGCAATTGGGAATTAGCAGAATATTTTCTTCTATGGGTGTGAAACCTCGAAGCGAAAAATACACCGAGTTGGGTTTAATGCTAAAAGGCCAAAGAGAAAAAGTACAGAGAACGCTTGACTTTATTTCTGAACATGGTGAAGCAGAGTTATTGTCGGCAATGATGGATGATTATTCTATTATTATTGAATTAGACAAGGAAATAGTAAAAATATCCGATGAGATCAGTCATGGAATTCACACCATGGAATTATTGCTTAAAATGAAAAATCATTAAAAGGAGACCCTTTGATAAATCCATTATCGTAGGGAATCGTATGTGTGGATTTCTATATACATTTAAATCCGAATTTACAAAAATCCGAAAATAAAACTAAGCGCCTGCAGTATGAAATGCAGACGCTTTTTTGAAATGTTCTACATAAGTGCGAGAACATTTTTCAATTTTTCAACATTGCCATCAAAACAGTAGCCTCCAAATCCTTGTAATTTGGCTGCAGCAATATTTTCTGGGAGATCATCGATAAAAAAGCATTCCGATGCAGCTAAATGAAAAGTATTCAAAAATGTCTGATATATTTCCTTTTGCGGTTTTATTAATTGATATTCCGCAGAAAAGAAGACACCATCATATAACTCGGCTGCAGGCATATAATTCATGTATATTTTTGGCAGGCGAAGACTGGCATTAGATAAAATATAAATTCTATGACCACGATTTTTTAAATCCCGAACTATGCTTTCCATGCCGGGTTTGGCCCACATATTGAAATGATCCCAGTGAAGAAATGCAAGTTTTGCAAGTTCTCGTTCAGCATCGGAATCGAAACGTTTGAGCATAGCAGAGAGAGCTGCTTTTTCGGAGATGAGACCAGCATCGAGTTTTATCCATTCCATGGATGAAAAAACAAGATTGTGAATTTTTTTTATGAGGACAGGATCGTCCGTATAGTGTTTTGTGACTTTATCGGGATCGTAGTCAATTAAAACATTGCCCATGTCGAAAACAATATTAGGATATTGCATAGTCTGCCTTTCTGAACAAGATTCCTGATTTTACCAATTATACGTGGAAAAACGTGATAATCCATAGTATCTTAATAAAGAGCATTAATTAGTTTAACATAATTGGGGTAGTATTGGTATGAAAAATGAGATTCATTTTTATGAACATAATAAAATAGAGGTGTTATTCTCGCATAGCAGTCATACCTTTCCTGTACACAGTCATGATGCGTACTGTATTGGTATCGTTCAAGATGGAAATATTGCATTTACTATTGCCGGAAAGAAAAAAGCTATGAACCCAGGCGATCTATTTGTAATTCCGTCTGATTACCCGGTGAAGATCGTGACAACTTCGGAATACCGATATATAACGATTTGCTTTAAGGGTCGGTGGAAAACGGAGCTTCTGAAATTACAACTGAAGGATTATTATGCAGCGGCTGATCTTTGTGAATTTGAAAATGCATGTTTAAAATTTGCAGAAAATGATAGCCTTGAATCTGCAAAGTTTCTGGTAAAAACGGTTAAATCTATGATTAAGCCGATTGTGCAGACGCGGCGGGAAGCGGTAGAAATGTCGGAACAGCGAAAAACCGCTCGTGAGATATGCGAATATATTCAGGAACATGTAAATGAAGCATACAGAGTGGATGAGATTGCAGAGGCAATTCACCTATCAAAATATTACTTGGAACGGCTTTTTAAGCGTGAAATGGGAATTACACCACATCAGTATTATACACAGGCGAAAATAAGAGAAGCGAAGAAAAAACTGTATTCTTCTGAGAAAGCAGTCAATATTGCAGCAGATCTTGGTTTTTCCGATCAAAGTCATTTAAGTCATTCGTTTTACAAATTGATGGGAATTACACCGAAGGATTATGAAGACAATTATCACGCAAGGTAAGTCTGGCATTGGCATTTTCTATAACATCAGGAAGAAAGACAATTTTTTACAAGAAAAAAATAATTGAATTTGATAAATTGTTTATAGCTATCATAAATCAATTGAATAGGAAATAACTCTGTTCAGTGAAAGGAGGCCTGTTTTTTTGAGAGAAGTACAGTTCGGTGTACAATTACTTTCTAATCATAATGAGGGGATGGATTGTGAAAGTAATAATTATTTCAATCATGAGAATAGAATACCTTTATATTTCTGATAGTGTAGATGTAGAATAGAACTTGACATTCAAAAAAAGGGGTCGTTGCAGTGAAGCGCAACGACTCCTTTTGCAGTACTTGTGGCATAATTTCTAGGAGGTTAAAGTCTCGAATCCATCCGATAGTAGTTCGAAAGTGGGGAGGGGAACAGGTGCTTCATAGAGGATAGGTATGTTTTGAGAAGAGTTGTTTACGGAATATCAGAAATGATTTTTCTTGCGGTATTCCGTTGGTGTCATGCCTGTTTCTTTTTTAAACTGTTTAACGAAATAATTGCTGTCAGGAATACCGGCCTGTTCGCTTATAGTTTGGATACTGAGATTTGTTCCGGACAAAAGCAGACAGGCTTTTTTAATGCGGACTTTTCTAAGATAATTAATAGGTGAGGTTGAAAGTTCTTTTTTGAAAAGTGCCATAAGGTAGCTTCGTGATACCGCAAGTTCAGAGGATAACGTAGCAATATCTATATCCTCTGAAAAATGATGTTCCAGATAAAAAACGGCAGCCGAAATGATGGCACTATAGGATTCGCTTTGTTGCTTTTTTATGGCCAGACAGAAATTTCGGACCATGTTTTCTTTGCTCTCAAGTATTTTCTCGATACGTGTCATGCCGCTTATTTCACGGGTATTTTGTGAGGAAAGTTTATCAATGATATATGGGGTGAGGCCTGCTTTTATGGCAGATAGTCTTAGGGTGGTTCTTGTTATGGCACAGCCTATGCGTTCGTTTTCAAGGGTAGAACCTATATTTTTCATATATCGTACATCCCGCTGCATTCGGTTAAGGTATTCTAAAGCTTCATCGGCGTCTCCTCGCGTAACGCAATTGATAAAGGCTTTTTCATTTGCATACCGAAGCTGTAAAAGGTTGATGTAATCGGCTCGTTCGGCTTCCGTAGCTTCCAATCCGCTTGTGAGTTCAATATGAGGCATTTTAAGCAACCTCTTTCCAGAAGAAGGATCACATACACGTATCAGTGTCTGTACGATGTGTCCGGCTTCTTTTTCACTAAGATTTGGAAAGAGATTTCTGTAGCGGAGATACTGGTCAATGCTTACATTATCAATGGTATGCTCTGAAAGAATGTGCAGTGCATGTTTTTCTGTCTGAAGAAGCGAGGTAAATGGTCCGAAAATCATGAAATCATCCTTTAGGAAAAACACGAGAATAGAGATATTGAATGCATCGCTCAGAAGATAAATGGTGTTTGCATTCATACTTTTCTTCATGGTCATAAGGGCTTCACTTGTAAATATGATTTGAACTCTGTGAAGCATATTTTTACGGCTGAATTCTTCGGCATCCTTTGCGTCATTAATTTTGTATAATCCGACATGGTATAGTTCTCTTATGAGCTGAAGGCTTGATTCGATGTTTTGGCTTGGAAAATTCATATGTGTCTCCGAAATAAGAAATTGGTACAGTATCGAGTGAATAAGTAAAATACAGTTATATATTACTATCTAAAGGACTATATTTCTATCTAAATTAGACGGTAAACAGTATCATAAATGCTGAAAATGATACAGGGTGATGAAACTTGTATTAAGAAAGAATTCTGCGTTGGCAGATGACTAACTCGGAATTTTATCCTATATGCAGATATATAGGTGAAATGATGCCTATAAAACAGGAGGATATCATGTCAGATATGGAGAACAAACATCAAAAGTACATGAAAGAAGGTGGCATACATTTTGTGCCTGTATGGAGAATCGTAGGTTTTTCCGGAGCCAACATGGCAGTCAATCTCTATATGGGTTTGACCATGATTATGTCTTTTTATCTGAACGGTTATGTTGGAATGGCGGTAATTCTTGCGTCAAGCTTTTCGACCATCACAAGGCTTTGGGATGGAGTCACAGATCCTATCGTTGGATATTTCGTAGACAAATTTAAAGGAACGGAAAAAATGGGAAAGACAAGACTATGTCTTATCCTAGGAGGATTCCTTCTGTTTCTGAACAGTTACATGATGTTCAATGTTACAGACAGGCTTCCGGAAGGTGCATTACGTTCCATTTTTTTCATATTCTTTACAGCAATCTACTATATCGGCTATACATTTCTCAATATCTCTAACTATGTTGGAAATGTCTGTCTTACAAATGATCCGGCGCAGAGACCGATTCTTTCTATAGTCGGGACCATACTTGTACGAGTCATGAGAGCTGTGATGCAGATGGTAATAGCAGGACTTGCGGTAAAGTATGGTTCAATGAGAAGTGCTGATCTTTTTCATGAGTACTGGTTCATTGTTGCAATGCTTGCGACTATAGGCATCGTGATCGCTTATTTTTCCATTGCTCCGAAGGACGTTCCGGCATTTTCAGAAACAAAGCCGCAGAAGAAGGAAAAGGTTAAGATTTCAGACTACATTGACGTTCTTAAGAACAACAGACCGTTACAGATGATGATTGTGGCAAGAGCTACGGACCAGTTCTCAAACACTTGTAAGACCAGTGCGATCCTTCTGGTTCTTTATGGAATTGCAGCTGGAAATTATAAGCTGTCAGGTGGCTGGACGCTCTATACCACTATCGTTGGTCTTGGAATGATGACGCTTGGAATCGGCGCAATCGGCGCAAAGCTTGGACTAAAAAAGGCTATGCAGGTCGGCTCTTGGGGTGTTGTCATTTTTGACACAATCGCTATTTTGATTTGGACAATGCTTGATCCGAAAACGTTAAGCCTTCCTGGTTATAACAATGGCTATGGCGAAGCATTCAGTGGCCTTACGCTGTTCACGGTGGCATTGTTCCTTGTGACAGTTATTGGCGGCGGTTTCCAGATGATCACAAGTTCTATCGTTCCTCCTATGATAGCAGATGTTAATGATTATGAAGCATCACGTACCGGTAAATACAAGCCAGGTATGGTTGGAACGGTGTTTTCTTTCATGGATAAGATGATTTCCTCTTTTGGACCAACATTTGTTGGAATAGGTTTTGCCATGATTGGTTTTAAGGAGAAATTCCCGGATCTTGACACACCTTACAGTTTGAGCCTGCTTGTGATGGCAATTGTTTTCTACTATGGATTTGAGCTTCTTGGTGCAGTATGTAACATTGTCGCCATGAGGTTCTATGATCTTACGCCTGAGAAAATGAGAAAAGTTCAGGCGACGATCGATGAAATGAGAAAATGCAGTAATGACAACGCGGCATGAGACCGTCATTGCAGTGGAAATGCGATAGGATTAAACTGCCGGAAATAGGGGAGTTCAACCAAATATCAGTAACTATTAGGAATTTTAGGCAGGTCAAATGCGTACTAGAGTAAGCTCCGGGCACACTTGACTCATGGAGAAAATAATGCAATATAATATACCAATTAATGATGGTTGGAAGTTTGTAAGGCTTCCGGATTTTGAGATAAAGAATGCAGGTAAAATTCATGTTGATGATGCAAAGTGTGAGGAAGTGAATCTTCCCCACACTTTATACAGTGATGAGAATCCCTACAGAGGGCTTGTATGCTACAGGAGAATGCTTAAACTTGATCTTGACTGGAAACATGCCTTCATTGATGTTCCGGCAGCAGACCAGCATGCAGTTGTTTTTGTGAACGGGGAAAAGATCGTTGAACATAAAGGGGGATACAGTGCTTTTCGTGGCGAGATTCCGGAAAAGTTTCTTCGGGATCCGGAAGTTTCGGAAGTGCTTCTTGAGATATTTGTTACCAATGTTCTAAACGAAGAGATTTCACCACTTACCGGAGATTTCACAATCTTCGGAGGTCTGTATCGAGGCGTAAACCTTCTTGCAACATGCAATGATTCCTATTTTGATCCAAAGTACTATGGAACGGATGGAGTGATATTGAGAAGCAGTGTAGAAGGCAGAAAGAAAAATACCGGTAGAATGGAAGCCGAAATTCATGGCTATTTTGAATCGGAAGACAGCGTCGTTTTGGAGGTTCTGGATGCAGATGGAAACAAGGTTTCTGTCAAAGAAGAATCTGTTTGTAAGGGAAATCATCCGTTAGAGACGTGTGCAGAGACCTTTATCTCCACGGATGTACCAGAGCCTCATCTTTGGAATGGAAAGAAAGATCCCTATCTGTATACAGTGAAAGTAAGACTTCTTCATGATGGAAATATAGTGGATGAGAAAATCCTTAAGACTGGATTCAAGAAGGTAAGTATTGACTCGGACAAAGGCCTTTTTCTGAATGATCGACATGTGAGAATCAAGGGCGTTGCGAAACATCAGGATTTTCAGGACAAATTCAACAGGGTAAGTGATGAAGAAATTGACAGGGATTTCGAACTAATCGATGAAATAGGCGCCAATGCTGTGAGATTGTCACATTATCAGCATCCTCAGCACACATACGAAGTTACGGATGAAAAGGGCTATTTGGTTTGGGCGGAGATTCCAATGCTCAAGATGACTGAAAATCAGAGACTTTTCGAGAATGCGGAGGAGCAGTTAAAGGAGCTGGTGCTTCAGAACATCCACCATCCTTCGATTTTCTGTTGGGGTATACAGAATGAGATTGGAATGTTCAGAGACTCTAAATTCATGTATGAGGAACTTGGTAAACTTAGGGATATTGCGAAAGCACTTGACCCTTCGAGGCTTGTGACAGGGGCAAATCTCTATACAGTTAAGTTTAAAAGTGGTCTGAATTCCGGCCTTGATATGGTGGGCTACAATGTCTATTTCGGCTGGTATTATGGAAAGATGCAGGATTACGATGAGTATCTTGATAAGTTTCATGCCGGCCGTCCTGAAGTTCCCATCGGTATTAGTGAATATGGTGTAGATGCCAATATTTCCCTTCATTCGGAGGAACCGATGATCAGAGATTATTCAGAAGAGTATCAGGCACTTTATCACGAAACAGTCTACCCGATCTTTGAAAGCAAGGATTATCTTTGGGGAAGCTTTGTTTGGAATATGTTCGATTTCTCAAGTTCACTTCGTAAGGAGGGAGGCCAGGTGAACCTTAATGCGAAGGGACTCGTAACATATGACAGAAAGAACAGAAAGGATGCATTTTACTACTATAAGGCGAAGTGGTCGGAGAATAAGTTCCTTCATGTTTGCTCAAAGAGATTTGAAAAGCGGGCGAAGGAAGCTATAGACATAAAGGTTTATACAAACTGTGACAGCGTGCATCTTTCTGTGAACGGCAGTGAAATCGGGACAGAAAAAAATAATGGAAACGGAACTGTGCTTTTTAAAAATGTTTCTCTCAGCATGGGTAAAAATGAAGTAGAGGCAGTTTCCGCAGATGCATCAGGTGGTCAGACAAAGGTAAAGGATCGTTGTATAATCGAACGAGTACCTGAAGAGGAGAAATCCTACCGACTTCCTGATTCCGGTGCCGGAAGCGCTGTAAAGAACTGGTTCCTTTCGGATGATGATACGGTACGGGAGGGATACTGCTCAATAAAAGATTCAGCAAACGATCTGTTGGAAAATTCTGAGGCGAAAGTTGTTCTGGAGAAGCATTTGCCGGAACTGGTTAAGTTCATGCTGACGAAGGATGTGATTCCTTTGGGGCTTTCGCTCGAAAGTATTCTTAGTAGAAATACGCCAGAGGGACTTGATATAAAAAAGCTTAACAAGGACCTTAATGAGATCCCGGCTTTAATGTAATCGTATAATGGATTCTTAGATGCAAAAGCAGAGATGGATACTGTGAAAGTATCCGTCTCCGCTTTTTTGATGTAGTTAATTAGAATGATTGTTTATAAAATGTTCATGGCTGAAACTCTATCAAGCGTTTTCTTGCGGGAACGTCAATGATATGCAATTATTCAAGGGTAACATAATGCTGGAAATGATTTAGACGCTTAACAATAGGATATACAACGGATACATAAATGAGTGAACGAATAATTGCCGATAAAAACCGAAATAGGAGAGCGCCGAAAACATATGCATATGAATAGTAATGAAATAATTTACTGTCAACATACATGGAAAAGGTGTTTAAAACGGTTCCCAATAAACTACTGAATAAGATAATTCCTGTCAGCTGATACCGGTTTAAATGGTAATGATGGTATTTGGTATAGAGACCTACCAAAAAGCCTAAGGAAAGCGCTGGTAATGTCCAAAGAATCGTTGTTGGTGTAATTCCGTATTTTATTACTTGATTAATAAAGCTCCCTAAAAAGCCGACTTCTGCGCCACCCAAAGGGCCAAAAAACAGTCCGGCAAGAATTACGGGAAGGCCGGAAAAACTGACCACCATATTACCTAGATTGACAGATAGAGAACAAAGCGCAACATGCAAGGCAATAAATAGGGCTTTGATCACTAATTTTTGCAAAGCGGAACTGTGAAATGGTTTTGACGTTACAGATTTTAACATAAAAAACTCCTTTCACATGGCATTTGCCACATAAAAAGAGTTGTTCATCAATCTATGCGGCAGCGGGATGCAGTAAACGCACAGCGCAAAGAATTTGCTTCGTCCAATGAACAACTCCCCGTTTCACCGGCACGTGACTCGCGAATACTTACTCTGCCATATGTAACTGAAAAGCAGTAAAAATGTAATTCAAAACGGATTTGTCATTTTTACTGTTTTTGTGAATCTGGAAATTTTTCCGATGACCGAATGACATCGAAAAATTCCAAAATGAGACAGAAAAATCTCAAAACAAAAAATTATGGTATTGAGTATTTTTTCAAAGGTATCATAACACATAAAATGCTATAGTGTAAAAGATCTTGAAATAAAATCAAAAAAAAGTTAATACAGATAGGACAGGATGGTTTCAAGATTATATCGATTAGGCTATATAAGCGCTAAGAAAGTGATTTTGAGGACAGCAATGTAAAAAAGAAAAGGTGAAAAATGAATATAAGAACAAAACGTTTGCTTCTGCGGAAATGGAAATTGAAAGATGCAGAACGGCTGTTTGAACTGGCCAGTAATCCGGAAGTTGGTCCACCCGCAGGCTGGCCGCCGCATAAAACAGTGCGTTTTTCCAGGGAGATTATAAAGAATGTGTTATCTGAGGATGAAATCTATGCCATTGTTTTGCTGGAAACGATGGAGATTATCGGATGTATTGGATTGAAATTCGGATGTGATTGCTGTGGTGACAGTGAGAGGGATACGGAATTTGGATATTGGCTTGGAAAACCGTACTGGGGACAGGGGGATATGACCGAGGCAATAAATGCGTTGCTTTGGCATGCCTTTGTCAATCTGGATATGCAGAATGTATGGATTCGATATTATGAAGGAAATCAAAGGTCAAAACGTATTACGGAAAAACTGAACTTTAAATATGTGAGGACAAATCCCAAAGGGGAGACTTTGTTAGGATATACTCTTCCGGAAGCAGAGACATGTATGACAAGAATAGAATGGCTTCATACTATACGATAACAGTTTTTCATATCACCGATAATTATTGTTGACAGTTTAACGCATTAAAGATATGATGAATAAAATCTTTGAAAGGAACGCAATAGAATGACAGTATCAATGAAGTCTCTTCAGGTATCCATTATTATCGTCATTAGCATTATTAACCTCGTGGTGAATAATGTTTCTTTTGCGTTACATAAATCAAGGATCTGACAGGATAACATATATCGGAGTTCAATGAAGACCTTGCAGTGTAACGCTGTAAGGTCTTTTTTAATATCAAGATGATGTGTTTTTGAACCGAGATAGTGATGCAAAGGTTAAAAGTCCAATCACGTGCTGCGCATCAAAGGTGAGAGGCAAAAATTTTTAACATTAGCATCATATTATACAGGGATCCGGAGCCTGTACATTCTGTCATAGGAAGCATAATGAAAGATACGGAGGAAAGAAGAAATGAGTAAGTTTACAGTAGAACTTTTTGCAAACAATTGGGCTGGCGTTCTGGATCGAGCTACAGGTCTTTATGAGAAAGAAGCCTTGAATATTGATTCTATTGATGTTGCGCCGACTGTAGAACCGGAAGTTTCTAAAATTACTATCGTAGGTACCGGAAAAGATAAGGCTGAAAAAATGGCTGAAAAGATGAGACAAATGGCATTTGTAAAAGCCTGTAATGTTATAGCGAATGAAGCAGTCCGTGTAGGTGCTGTAGGATAATATTAATTGGATAGAATAACTATATAGAGGGCAGAAAACCAGTATATGCAGGGGCTCTGCCCTTTTTTATTTTTGCGACAGACATAAGGAACATCAATATGGTAGTATTTTTAAATAAAAAACTCCGATTCATGTATGAATCGGAGTAATGGAGATTGGAGATTGAATATTTAAATTAGTTTTTTACTTAGCGGCATATTTAGCGGCGTTTTCACCGGAAATGAATCCCATGTATGCGCCTACACCCAGAGCTTCACGACCCGGATAATAATCGCCAAAGAAGCCGGCAGAGCTGATGATACCAGCGGCATACAATCCAGGAATCGCATTGCCATCCTTATCGGTAACTTCACCATTCAAATTGGTTTCGATACCGCCATAGTTACCTCTTGTAAGGTCATATTCCTTAACGGCATAGAATGGACCTTCATCTATGGCAGAAAGATACTTTGCATCCTTATCATGATCGGTGTCCTTACCAGCCTTGCAAAGCTCATTGTAGTGATCAACCGTTGCCTTAACGGTTGCTGCATCAAGATTCATATCCTTGGCAAGAGCTTCAATGGAGTCTTCTTTATAGGCCTGAATATAGGAACCGTCTGAAGTACGGTCAAGATAATCATCGAGATTGTAGAACTTGTCAGCAATTTCCTGATCCATAACGACCCAGCCATAGTCAGCTTCGCCTTCATTGATGAAATGAATCATCTGATCATGAACACCTAAAGACTCGGAAACAGGACGGTTACCCTTGTTATCCAGAAGGAGACATTCAAATGGATAGCTGTTGTTAGGCTGACCAACAACCGGCATGTCATAAGGGTCTGGGGCAAAACATCCGCTCATGGATTCACCAAAGGCAGACTTTACTGCACCGACCTCTACAGCCATTTTAATACCATCACCGGTATTAGAAACAGCAGTAGAAGTATA
>AUXO011514101.1_pt1 | contig 12318 bp, 10 predicted proteins | sample 768731 | NCBI WGS metagenome assembly AUXO01 (sample SAMN02715735, study PRJNA202380) | gut metagenome | biome: sheep rumen | host: Ovis aries | place: New Zealand: Palmerston North | reverse complement strand
GAAGGGCTGCCGTATTCGGAAAACATCTCATGATACTGCTTCTCTACCAAGTCGAAATGCGACTGGCAGTCCCAAAGGGTGTCATCGGCATCGAAAACTATTACTTTTATCGATTCGGGGTATGTCATCTTATTGTTCAATCATATTCCTGATAAGGGTCCAGCCTATAATAAAGGCGGAGACCATGATGATAACGGCATTTCTACCTATCTTATTGTATAGGGTGCGATACAAAGGCCTCCCGCCGATAGGGATGAGCAACACCAGCACAAGGGGGGTGAGGAGCACGACAAAGAGATTGTAATGAAGGGCTGAGGCGAGGTCTCCTGTCAAAAGACTGTGAAAAGCTCGTTGAATACCGCAAAATGCACAACTGTAACCTGTCCACTTCTTGAAGGGACAAACAGGGAAAAACTGACTGCTCGATGGGTCAAACAGATAATACATCATGACGCACAGCAGGCTCCCCGCCAATAGGTAAAAGGTCTTGGATTGTCTCACCATGTCTCATTCACCAAGGCCAGGGATAACTGCCGGGCTTAACCGTGATGCCGCATGACGCATGCTGCATTCTTACCACACCGGGGGCATATTCACACGAAAGGGTCAACTCTTTCCATCCCATACGCTCCAGTACGCTGTAGGCGGTGGCACCGCCTTCTATGTATACTTCCCTTACGGGATAATGCTGCAGCAGCAACGATACGGCCTCGGCTGTCACTGTCCTTAGATACGCGGCCCTTGAAGCATCATAACGTATGTCGGTGGGAAGACGGAGCTGTATGTGCCCAAACTGCTTCAACAGCGAAACAGCGTCGCCAACCCAAGGGGAGGCATCGGCTTCGCCCTGGTAGGTGGAGCGCGGCATCATACTGATGGGCCAGCCGGGCATCCCTTTACTTTGTGTACTGCCACAGACCATTAGTGCATCTTCAAAACTGACTTGATGACGTGACTCGTCGCTGCCTGCAGAATAGCCTAATGCCGCAAGAAATTGCTCAAACAGGTCGGCACCTCCTGCCAGAAGTGTCTGCTGCTCAGTTTGTCTGAGTAGTTTTGTTAAATCTTCGGTACAGACGGCGTCTGCATAATAAAGGCCATGTTCCTGTGCCCCTTTCCAAGGCTTCATCTTGGGAAAACGCTCTTCTATCTTCGACGACCAGGCCGGATATTCCGGATCGGTAGAAAAGGGGGTCTTGTCCAAGGGGATTCCGTCTATATAATAGATACCGCCTTCTATCACACGGCCTCTACTGGGATTGGCGGGAAGAAAGAGACAGTTGCGGTAGCGGCCGCTTTGTAATATCTCGTCCATTTCTTCCTCTACATGTCCGCGAAGTGCCGAGTCGGTCTTCTTGAAAAGAGGGACTCCTGGCGGGAGGGCGTCGCACAACTGGCTGATTGTCTTCCTTGCGGCAGAAAGACTTTGTTGCCGGGTCTCTGTTGCTATCACCTGGGCATCATAGGTGTCTAAAGACTTGACCTCATCCAAACTGAATGAGGTCCGAAGTCCATAACGTACGCAGATACCGGCTATCTCGGCGGCACCTGTCAAGTCATCGGCTATGATGTAAATCATTATCTCTCCATGGCTTTGCGGTGCTGGGCCATTCGCTGGGCATAGTCGATCGACAGCAACAGGGCATCTTCACTGGCCACACCGCGGCCGGCAACGTCGAACGCTGTGCCATGGTCCACACTCACACGGATGATGGGCAGGCCAAGGGTGATGTTCACGCCTTTCACACTGTCCATCTTGCCGGTCTCCTTGTTCCAGTTGAAGCCTACTACCTTGAAGGGAATGTGGCCCTGGTCGTGATACATGGCTACACAACCGTCAAACTGACCGCACTTGGCTTTGGCAAATAGACTGTCGGGGGGTATGGGACCCGACACATCGAAACCTCGCTGACGGAGCTCGCTCACTGCGGGTTCTATTTCTTCGGCTTCCTCGGTGCCGAAAAGACCGTTGTCGCTGGCATGGGGGTTAAGTCCGGCTATGCCTATTCGTGGATGGGAAATGCCGAATTGGCGGCAGGCGTCGTCGAGCAGTTCGGTCACTTCGATAATGCGGGCTTTCTTCACCAGGTCACAGGCCTTGCGAAGTGGCACATGGGTAGAGACGTGTATCACACGCAGATACTCGTCGGCCAGCAGCATGGCGTATTTCTTGGTGTGGGTGAAGGTGGCATATATCTCAGTGTGGCCGTCGAACATATGACCGCCCTTGTGAAGGGCCGACTTGTTCAAGGGGGCGGTAACCGTGCCGTCTACCTCATGGTTCATGGCCAGGTCGATGGCGGCCTTTACCGACAAGAAAGCGGCATGACCGCACTGGGCCTGCTCTTCGCCGAATTGGAAACGGCTCATGTCCATGCAGGGGATGTCGTATACGTCGATGGTGCCTTGTGCGAATTTCGCTTCCTCCACACGGTGGATGACGTTGACTCCAAGTGGAAGACTCAAATGGTGGATGATATGCCGAATCACAGCGCTGTCGCCCGTTACAAGGGGACGGCACACGGTGTATATCTCGGCATGTAAAAACGATTTCGCCACAATCTCAGGACCTATGCCTGAAGGGTCGCCTGTCGTAATGGCGAGAATGGGTAGTTCTTTCATGAATTATTGCTTTTGGAGGATTCTTTCATCTTTTCAAGATAACCGTAAATGGTGAGTTCCTTGTCGGCCAACGGGGTCTTGAAGAAATAACTCGACACATAGCCTACTACAAGTACAATGAGATGGCTGTATACACCAAGCATGTATTTGTGGTGGCTGAAGTTGTAACGGCCCATGTCAAGAAGTATTTGCTTGGTGCCGTCGCCGTCCAGGTCCACCTTCGTAGAGGTCAGGACGGCATAGGCGGTAAAGAGAACGGCGGCGGCAATGCCGATGTAGAGGCCTTGCTTGTTGGCACGGCGACTGAACAGGCCCAAAAGGAAGATACCTACGATGCCGGCAGAGAAAATGGCGTAAAGGGAGAAAAGGGCTCCCAACACGCCTTCGCCGCCCCATGATACATAGAGAAGGGCGATGCCTACTGCTCCGAGACCCGAAAGGACCACCATCCAACGGCCAAAACGTAGCTTGGCGCGGTCGCTCACTTGTTTGCGGAAACGTACGTAGTAGTCCTGGGTGGCAATGGCGCTGATGCAGTTAAGGTCGGAGTCAAGGCTGGAGATGGCGGCGGCAGCAAGGGCCGCGATAATCAGACCGCGGATACCGGTGGGCAACTCTGTGCGGATAAAATAGGGGAATACCTCGTCGGCCTTGATGCCGTCGGGAAGCAGCGGAGCACCTGAAGCATGGTAGAATGCGAACAGACAGGTGCCGATAAGCATGAAAAGGGCCCACACGGGAACACTCATCAGTACACCGATGTAGGCGGCTCGCTTGGCCTCACGGTCACTGCGGGCTGCCAGATAGCGCTGCACGATGGTCTGGTCGGTGCCGTATTTCTGAAGGGCATAGAAAATGCCGTTCAGCACCATGACGACAAAAGTGAGCTGGGTGAGGTCCATGTCGTAGGGACCGAACCCTATCTTGTCGTATTCGGAGGCTATGCTGAATACGGTTTGAGGACCGCCGGAGGGGGCAAAGAAGAGGATGCCCACACACAATAGTCCTCCGCCTATCAGCAGGAACCCTTGGATGACGTCCATCCATACAATGGCTTCCAAACCGCCCATCAGAGTGAGCAGGATGATCGTAATGCCGAGGATGATGACTATATAGTTGATGGGCATGCCTAAAAACGTGGACAGCGCCATGCTCACCAAAAAGAATACGGTTCCCGACTTCGAGAAGTGGCCCAACAGAAAGGCTACCGAACTGTAAAGACGAGCAAAAAGTCCGAAACGGCGCTCGAAATACTCATAGGTGCTCAGGCGAATCACTCTCCTGAAAAGGGGCACAATGATTCCTATGAGCAGCAGAAGCACAATGGGTACCATCAAACCCTGCACCAAGAGTATCCAGTTGCCTTCATAGGCGGCACCGGGATAGGCAAGAAAGGTGACACTGCTTATCAGGGTGGCGAATATGGACATGCCGACGGCCCAGGCGGGTATGCGCCCGCCGCCGGCAAAAAAGGTGTCGCTGTCTTTCTGGCGGTGCGAGAAGTATAGTCCCATACCTATCGCCAAAAGGATGGAAAGAAGTACTATCGACCAGTCTATCCAGTGTAGGGATTGCATGGAGATGATTTTTAGAGGTTGTTCATCACTTGGGTCTCTGTCGCATCTTCTATGCGAAGGGTGGTAGCAGCGTCAAGCTGGGTGAGAGGACGTAACATGCAGGTGGTGGTTATCAGACCGGCCTTGTGGCAGATGACCTTCAGGGCTGCCAACGACTCACCCAAGGTAAAACCTTGTTGGTAGATCTCACCCAAACGGTCGGTGCTTGTCTGCAGGAGCTCTGCCTTCTCGGTGTCGCCATTCCAGCCGGCGTTGAAAAGACTGGCATACATCTTGGGAATGAAATTGCCGCCGCTGGGAACAATTCCGTCGGCACCCAATGCAAGGGCTTTTGCCGAGTTGGCTGCACAACCGCAGAAATAACTGAAATCGGAGCGGCCGCTCAACTTGCCAAGAAGCTCCTCCATACGCGGGTCGTTGCGCTCAGAGTCTTTCAAACCCACAATGTTGGGGTGGTCTGCCAACCGCAGCACTACTTCTACCGGTATACTCATGTGGGTGGTGGCTTTTATGTTGTACAGCATGAAGGGCACTTTCACATGGTCGGCTATCTGGGTGTAGTATTGAAAAATCTGCTCATCGGTGAGCGCATAATAGCCAGGAAGGGTCGAGGCAAGGACATCGGCACCGGCCTCGCTGAGCGCATCGGCCTCTTTGAGCTGGTCTTCCACGCAAAGACCTGTGAGGCAGGCATAGATGGTGATACGGTGGTTGGATGCGTTGGCGGCAAGGCGGGTAAGCTCAACAGCTTGTGCATGGCTCAGACTGTTGCCCTCGCCTGTGGTTCCCATCAGTAGGGGGGACACGCCTGCCTCTACGAAGTTCTCTATCAGATTGTTCACCGATACAGGGTCTATTTCTCCTGTCGTTGTCAGTGGGGTTACCATGGGTACCACAACGCCATGATATTTTTTCATTTGTTTCATTTTTAGTAGATTATGTAGTTGGTTATTAAATGCTGTTTAGAATTTCACCAGTATACGGAACACTTTGCTGGGGTCGGCGTCCCACCGCTGCATAGCACCTTCGGCTTCTTCGGCTGCTACAACCTCGCTCTCAAGCAAATCATAGGGACAGCTGCCGGTCTGCATGTAACGGATGACGGCCTCGAAGTCTTCAGGTAGGGCATTGCGCGAACCGCGGATGTCAAGCTCCTTCTGTACAAAGAATTTGGTGTGGAAGGATACGTCTTGCTTGGCGTAGCCGATACATACCACACGGCCGGTGAAGCCTACTTCATTCACGGCCATATTGTAGGTGGTGGGACTTCCCACCGCCTCAATGATTACATCGGGCATCATGCCGCGGGTAATCTCCACCAGGCGGTCATGAACATTTTCACGCATCGAGTTGATGGTATAGTTGGCACCCATTTGCCGCACTATATCCAACTTGCGGTCGTCTATGTCGCAGGCGATGACCGTGCAGCCTCGGCGGAAGGCTCGTACCACGGCACCGAGACCTACCATGCCACAGCCTATCACCATCACAATGTCGGTATCGGTGGCTTGCGCACGGGCTACGGCATGGAAGCCTACGCTCATCGGCTCTATCAGGGCACAGTCGCGAACAGCAATGCCGTCAACGGGGATTACTTTCTCCCAAGGCACGGCCAGGTAATCGCTCATGGCGCCGTTGCGCTGTACACCGAGGGTCTCATTGTGCTCGCAGGCATTGTAGCGGCGGTTGCGGCACGAGGGGCATACTCCGCAGTGGGTATAGGGATTCACGGTCACTGTGCGGCCGGGCTGAAGATAGCCGGGTACGGCAGTACCAGTCTCTACTATCTCGGCACCGATCTCATGACCGGGTATGACGGGCATCTTGACCATCGGGTTCAAACCGCGGTAGGTATTGAGGTCGCTACCGCAGAATCCAACATAATGGATGCGCAGCAATACTTCGTTCGACTGAATCTGCGGGCGTTCCGATTCTACAATACGGAGCTCGCCTGGCTTGGTAATTTGAATGGCTTTCATTCTGACATGTTTTTTATATAGGGCAATTGTTTGAGATGCTTGAATTGGAAAACACGGGCGGCATTCTCTGAAAGGAACTGACGGAGCTCCGACTCGTTCAACAGTGGGGAACGGAATAGGAAATCGTACGACATGCGGTAGGTGATGGCCGTGATGGTACGGGGATAGTCAGAACCCCACATCAGCTTTTCCATCCCAACAGCATCTGCTGCTTCGCGGATGGCTCGCACTGCCGACGGGTAGGGGTAGAACTCGTCGTTGAAAAGCCAGGTGATACCGCCGCTTTCGATATACACATTCTTATGACGGGCCAGCCGTATCTGCTCCATCCAGCCCGAACGGGTAACCATGCCGAAATGACCTATCACAATGGTCAGATTCGGACACTCGCTGATGATTTCTTCCATCTCGCCCACTTGGGTGGCGCCATCGGCCAGCTCTATACCCAGGATGATGCCTCTTTCTTCCATCAGATGGAAGAGACGCATCATTTCTTCACCAGTGAGGTATACGCGGCCTTCTGGAAGCAACAGCCGGGCGGCGGGTATCTTAAGACCGCGGAATCCGCGCTCTATCAACTGGGCGGAATGGGTATAGAATCCGCTTTGGCGGTAGTCGCTCATACCGAACACGAAAAAACGGTCGGGATAGCGACGCTCCACATCGTAAAGATAGTCATTCTGAAGACCGTCAATGAACTCCTGCGTCACAACGGCGGCCGACACTTGGGCATAGTCCATGTTGGAGAGGAATACCTCGGCGGTGTTCCGGCCGTCAATGAGCCAGGGGGGAAGCATCTGCACCTCTTCTCCGAAGAACATGGAACGGCCCTGACGGGTGGTGTAGATGGGCTGACCGTTTACTACGGTGTCTTGACGGAGCCATAAATGGCTGTGGGCATCGACAATGGGATGTTGGGGATTCATGAGCCTGACCTTATGGGTTATGTGTTGGCCCAGCTCACGCGGTGCTGGTCGCCGATGATTTTTCTTACGGCCTCTACCATGGCCTCATCAATGGGCTCCATGGCATAGCGGATGTTCTTCTTGAGATTGTCAGGACGGGTGGTGCTGAAGATGCAACTGGCTATGCGCTCATTGCTTGTGGCGTATTGCATGGCGAGCTTCTCTATCGGATAGCCTTTTCCCTTGCAATAATGGGCCGCTCTCTGGCAGGCCTCTACAAGCGGACGGGGAGCTGGATGCCAATCGGGCACGCCTCGCTCGGTGAGCAGACCCATGGAGAAGGGGGAGGCACTGAGCACGCCTACCTGATGCTGCTCAAAAAAGTCGAGGTAATCGGCCAACTTGTCATCGCACAGACAATAATGACAGAAATTCATCACCGATTCAATCGTGCCGGGGGAGGTGTGCTCTATGACGTATTGCAGATTTTCCAACTGCAGGTCGGTACAGCCCACATGACGCACCACGCCTTCTTCCTTCAGCTCATGAAGGGCGGGAAGGGTTTCGCCGATCACTTGCTCCAAGTCGGCAAACTCGATGTCGTGAACGTTGATGAGGTCTATATAGTCTACATGAAGCCGTTCCATACTCTCATAGACGCTTTCCTTGGCTCGACGCGCACTGTAGTCCCAAGTGTTGTGGCCGTCTTCACCATAGCGGCCTACTTTAGTAGAGAGAATGAACTTTTCCCGGGGTATTTCTTTCAGGGCTTTCCCCAGCACGGTCTCGGCCTTGTAATAGCCGTAATAGGGTGACACGTCAATGAAGTTGATGCCTTCGTCGATGGCTGTGAATACCGTGTCGATGCCGCGGCTTTCATCAAACGAATGGAACACTCCGCCCAAGGAGGAGGCACCAAAACCGATGGTGGATACCTGCAGACCGGTATGGCCTAATGGGTGATATTTCATATTTCGTAATTGTTTAATTGAATCGTTTCAGTTGAATAGTATATAGAGAAGCACCATGACGATGGTCAAAGCACTCCACAATGTAATAACGAGGGGGGAGGTGCGGGCCTTAACCGGGGCAGGAATCTCACCCAACGATTTCGACGGAGCCAGCAGACTTATGGCAACCATGCAAAGGCCGAGAAATACAAACAGCAAGAACGAGAGCATCATGAAATGGGGCCAGAAGGGATGGGTCTCGGCGGGCAGGACCCATAGGTAGAGGATGCCGACCGTGAGGCAGATGGCGGTACCCACAGTGAGGGCAAAATTGGCGGCGCGCTTCGTGGTGCGGCGCCAGAAAATGCCGAACAGGAACACGGCGGTCATGGGGGGAGCAATGAAACCCAATATCGACTGGAATACATTGAAGAGGTTCAGACCCTTGATGTTGTCTATCGCCAGACAGATGGCTATCGAGAGTATTGAGCCGGCTATGGTGACATAACGGCCCATCCGGACAATCTCAGCAGAACTGGCTTGTGGACGGGTGCGTTTCACATATATATCCATCGTAAAGACGGTGCTGAGGGCATTGAGCGCAGAACCGATGGTGCTCACAAGGGCTGCCGTGAGTACTGCAAACACCAAACCGACCATGCCGATGGGGAAGAGGTTGGTCACCATCGTCAGATAGGCCTCGTCGGGATTGGACAGGGTGGGATAGAGGGCGAAACAGATCACACCGGGGAGTATGTAGAGCATCACGTCCAGTATTTTCAGCCAACCGGTGAAGTTGGTTCCCAACTGACCCTCACGAAGGTCGCGGGCTGCCAGAACGGGCTGTACCATCGACTGGTCGGTGCACCAGAACCAAACACCCATCACGGGATAACCTAACAGAATGGGAAGCCAGGGGAAATCGGGGTCGCTGTTGGGCTTGAAAAGAACCCAGTAGTCGGCGGGAACACTCGAAGCCAAACCGCTGATGCCGCCTACCTTTATCAGACCAGCTATGGTGAGGGCCGAGGACACGAAAATGAGAAGTAGCATCTGAAACACATTCGTGTAGGCCACTGCCTTTAGGCCGCCAAGGATGGTGAACAATGCGGAAATAGCCAGTAAAACCAAGGCGGAGGCCCACATGGGTATGTCGAATACCTGACGGATAAGAACTCCACCGGCAAAAAGAGTCAACGCCAGCCAGGAAATCAATATGGTGACAATGGTATACCAGGCAAGGATATGACGGGTTGACTGGCCATAGCGCAATCCCATAAATTCGGGCAGCGTGCTGACATTGGCACCCAAATAACGGGGGGCAAAGACAAAAGCCAAAAGGGCAATAAAGACAAAGGCGTACCAGGCAAAATTGCCGGATACAATACCTGTGGTGAATCCTGCACTGGCCGAGGCTATCAGCATGGAGGGACCTACGTTGGTGCCCCACATCGAAAAACCGATATGATACCAGCGAAGACTCCGATTGGCCAGAAACAAGGTCCCGCCTTCCTTGGGTTTGCTGCTGGCACGCAGGCCAATGAGCAGCAGTATGGCAAAATATACACCTAAGATAATCCAGTCGGGGGATTGCATGTAATGGCTTTGCATAGGGCTGGAGGATTAATGGGTGGTGGACAACATGGTGAATACTTGGTCTTCCCAACCATGACCTTCGGTGATGGTTAGAAGCTCTTGTCGGCTCAAGTCCATCTCATCGGTACAGTTCACATCTTCTGGATAAATGGGCAGTTGGGTGCCGGGGCGAACGAAAACGGGCATCAACGCTGGCGGGCAGGGACGGGAAAGCAACCAGCGGCCTCCTTCATAACGCTCACCGGTGAAGAAATCCACCCAAGCGCCTTCTGGCAGATAGATGTCGCGCTTGTTGTCGCTGTTCATGACCGGAGCTACCAAAAAACTGCGGCCGAAATAATACTCATCGTCTATATGCCAGCAGGTGGGGTCGTCGGCATGATGCAGGAGAAGGGCGCTGAGCATGGGAAGTCCGCTTTGGGTGCAGTGTTCGCTCTCACGCCATATATACGGCAGCAAGCGGTAACGCAACTGCCACCATCGCCGAACCAATGGGGCGATTCCCGGATAATGCCATGGCTCGCGCTTGCTGGTGCCATGATAACGGATGTGCGAGGTGAAAACGCCAAATTGGGTCCAACGGAGATAGATGTCTTCACGCACAGGGCTGTTCATAAAGTCGGGCACGCTGTGGAAACCGGGCACATCGTGACTCCAGAAGGCAAAACCCGACAAGCCGAAGTGAAGACCGCCGCGGAGACTGCCGGCCATGCCTTCCCAGGTGCTGGCGCTGTCTCCACCCCAATGGAGCGGATAACGCTGGCAACCGGCCCAACCGGCCCTGGCCCAAATAATACCGTCGCCGGTCTCTTCTTTTGTCACTTCATAGGCGGCCTTCTGGTAGAGAAGGGCATAGAGGTTGTTCAACTGCTCAGGAGTGGAACCCTTATAAATGGCATCCATGTGGATGTTCTCACCAAAGTCGGTCTTGATGCATTTCACACCCATTCTCAGCAATTTGCGAAGCAGACCTTGGTACCACTGGGTGGCGGCGGGATAGGTGAAGTCTATTGTCCCGGCATAGTCCAAGGCGGAGAAATTGCTGCCGTCGCTCGACTGACGCTTGGTAAGAGGGGCGATATAGTCGTTCTGACGGGCTTCTTCCAACTGCTCGGCGCCGTCGGCGATATAGGGCAATTGCCAAAGACTCACACGGAAACCTTGCGACAACAGCCGTTGCAGGAATCCTTCTGGGTCGGGGAAACGCTTGGGATTGAACTTCCATTCACAAAGCCAGTCGGTGCGGAACCAGCCTGTGTCTAAGTGTATCACATCACAGGGATAATGCTCGCTGCGGAGCCGCCGGCAGATCTCTTCTACTTCGTCTGCCGAAAAATAGGTCATGCGGCTCATCCAGATGCCATAGCTCCACAAGGGAAGGGCTGGAGGAAAACCGGTCAACTCGCGGTAACGGTATAGCAGCTGCTCCGGATTCTTGCCTCCAATGAGGAAAAGGTCGACCGTGGAGCGGTCGCAGAGAAACTGCACACTGCGGGTGCTGTGGTCGGCCAGCGACAGCGAGCAATAGTCGGTCGTGTGGAAAAAGGCGGCATACCCCTTGCTCGACAGATAGAAGGGGATGTTCTTGTAGCAGCGGCGGTTGTTCACACCTTGACCGTCTTGGTTCTTCAGACGAAAACTTTGACCGCTCAGGTCCATCTTGCGGAAACGCTCGCCGGTGCCGCAAAAACATTCGTCTTCTGTGCAGCACAGCGACAGGGTGGCTCGCTCGGCATGGCCTTCATGCTCACAGTAGCCTATGGGAAGGGCATCGTAGCGGGGAGGAGAGAAGTGGTCGTCACTCAGCCGAATGGCTTTGTTGGGGTCGCCTTCTGGAAAGAGGGCAAGGTTCAAGGTTCCCTGGGGTGGGGGAAGCAAATCGCTCCATGGGTCCAATTCGGGCGCACGGAGGTCAATCGTGCCGCGGATGATGCCGCTTGTGTCGACAAGATGAAAGACGCCGTCTCCTTCTTTTATATGGAGGGGATTCGGTTGTATGCCGGGCGACATCGAAAGCATTTCTGATGTGTCGGAGGGCTCGTCGCCACACATGGAGATGAAAACGCGAACGATATCTTCCGTATAGGCCTTGATTATGAGGGTATGACATACGGGCAACTCGTCAGAACATGGCGACATGTCGTTCTGAAGCTCCTGCTTCTGGAAAAGGGCGTCAACATAGATGGCGCCGTCATGCTCATGAATGCCGTTCATGCCAATGAGCTTGAAGAGATGTTCATCTCGCTGCAGCTGTTCGTCAAAGTCCAACCAGTCGAATAGGTGATAATTGGTGCGTTTCATGTCTTCATCGTTTCTTCTTCGGTTTCACTTTCGGGCCATTCTCCTTCCATACTACAGAGGGCCCGGGCTTGTTGTCGCCAAAATAGGCCTCGGGGCACCAGTTGCCGTCAATCGTGTAGCCATCGGTGGCTTCATCGAGGTAGATGTAGAAACCGCGGTCGTTGGTGGCATAGGGGGCCGTGCCGCGACGGTCTATTACATTGTCGGTAATGGTGGAGCCGGGCTGGGCACTGAGGGTGTAGATGCCTCCCGCATCGTAGAGCTGGAGGGCAAAATTCCTGACGGTGTTGCCGTATATGCGATTGTTGCGCATGCCGGTGTCGTGGCTGGTCCATCCCCAGCCTACACTAATGCCCGAGTAGTTGACGCTGTCTACTGTGTTGTGGGC
>AUXO010064069.1_pt1 | contig 12318 bp, 9 predicted proteins | sample 768731 | NCBI WGS metagenome assembly AUXO01 (sample SAMN02715735, study PRJNA202380) | gut metagenome | biome: sheep rumen | host: Ovis aries | place: New Zealand: Palmerston North | reverse complement strand
TGCCGCAAACAGCGAGCTGTGTCTTATAATAATTATCCAAATTAGGATAATCCTATTTAGGATAATTTATCATTTAGGCCCAATGTCTCCGCCTTTTATAGTCCTTCAGGCAATCCTTTTGCCATGAATTTCAGGAAGAACTATCGTCCGTTCATGAGAACGGTACTTTGTAGTCTTTAAAGAAAAAGTCACACGCGTACAATATAAATAAGAAAATAACGTTACTTTTATAAATCGAATATTGTGAAAGTCTCAATCATTACAGCTACATATAATAGTGTAAAGACACTTGAAGGTACCATAAAATCGGTATTGGCACAAACCTATGCCGATATTGAATACATTATTATTGACGGTGCCTCTACAGATGGAACCCAGCAGCTTATCCGTCAATACGAACTGCAGTTTGGCGAACGCCTGAAATGGTTGTCGGAAAAAGACAGTGGCATCTATGATGCTATGAATAAGGGAATTAAAATGGCAACGGGCGAAATTGTAGGTATTCTGAATTCTGACGACTATTTTACAAATAATAATGTCATTGAACTGATGATGGCTGCGTTTAAAGATTCCAATCTTGACGCAGTCTACGGTGACATTCATTTTATTCGCGAGGGTCAGCCCGACAAGATATTTCGCTATTACAGTTCCAAACCTTTCCGTCCTCTATGGCTCCGTTTTGGTTTTATGCCGGCTCATCCCTCTTTCTATTGCCGCAAAGAGGTGTTTGAGAAAGCAGGCCTATACAAAACAGATTATAAGATAGGTTCAGACTACGAGATGATGGTTCGTCTGTTTATGGTACACAAAATTAAAGCCAAATACCTTCCCTTAGATTTTGTGACTATGCGAACAGGCGGTGCCAGCACTCGTAATGTCAAGAGCCGCTTGCAACTTATCAAAGACGACGTACGTGGCTGTCGTGAGAATGGTATCTATACTAATCCTTTGATGATCAGTATGAAGTTTCTGTACAAGATTTTCGAATACAAGAAGTTTTAGTGCTGTTCCATCCACACCAGTGTTCGTTGGATGCCCGTTATCTTGTCGACAGGTGGATTGGGAGCTATCTTCATTGTATTTTGTAGTGGGATTATATTGTCTGTAGTCATATTTTTCAGCCTGAATGATGTCATGGGGAAGTGAATTCCCACCATTTTTAGTAAGTCGCCTCCCCATGCAGCCACACGAATGAGCCAGAATGGAACACGCGGCACTTTCCGTCCTAAAGCTGCGGCTATTTGATTTGCCCATTCTTCAATGAAAATTGCAGGTTCATCGCCAAGATAGAAAACTTTATTATCCTTATCTGAAGTATCATTGGTTAAAATACTATCTATTTGATAAATAGCATTTTCAATGTATCCGTAGGTCTTGGTACAAGAACGATGACCTATATGGAAATACATTCCTGCCTTCACAGTGTCGAAGAAGTTACGGTAGGGTACACCAAACCAAGGCCCCCACATGGATGTCGGTCGCAGGATAGCCCAATCGCATTGCGGCTTGTTCGCCCATGTCAGTTTTTCGGTTATAACCTTACTCTCGCCATAGAAGGTTGAGGGCGCATAGTCTAGCTGGTCTTTTGGTATATAGCCAGTATGGCATACCAGCATGGAGGAGGTAATAAGGATTTTTTTCAGTTCTTTTACTGTTGTTGCTACTTTTAGAATATTTTCTACGCCTATGGTATTTGCACTATAGTCGTCTACTGAATTGCCGTCAAGGTCTGTACGCGCTGCGAGATGGACAATGTAGTCGGGTTGAAAGTTTTGAACGCAGGCATGGAGTGCTTCGTAGTCTGTAATGTCACAACGTTCCCAAACAACGTTAGCTTGTGGATTCTTGGGAGTTTTGATGTCAATGTTCTTTACCGTCCATCCTTGTTTGATATAGTAGTCGACGAGATTTGTGCCTATAAAGCCAGAACCTCCTGTAATAAGTATCTTGCTCATATTTTCTTTTCTATTGCTTATAAATCTTAATCATATCTTCTGCAATCTTCTTCCATGACAATTCCCCTGTGTCATAACTTTTTTTGATCTCATCGGAATAGCTCTTTACTCTTTCTGGGTGTTTCCATAGCAAAGTGATAGCATTTGCCAAAGAGTTGATATCTTTTTCCTTAATAACGAGTCCGTAATGATCATGGCGAACCATTTCAGGCAAGCCGCCAACATTGGTGGCAATAACAGGCTTGAATATTCATATATTTTGCATAATGGCACCTTAGGTATTTCTCTGTTGCATCTTCGTACTGCACCCAAAGTTTTAAGGCTTTCTCGGATTTCTGCTCCACTTCCTCTCTTTTTAATTGGGATATCAGTTCGATAAGGCTGTTCAATGATTCATCAATGCAAAATCCAAAACCATTCCTTTTGACTTTTTCAGCGGTGATGATCCCATTGGTAGTAATGATGGGCTTGCCGACAAACATGGCCTCATAGAACTTGTTGGGTGCTGCATATAGATGGTTGGGGTTCTGTTTGGAGTACATGGCATAGATAATTTCTGAATTAAAGATTATACGCAGACCATGAGTGTATTCCACTTTTCCATAATACTTGATATATGGGCAGTCTTTAAGAGATTCAAGTCTTGAGACAATGTCTTTATTTCCATACCCAGCAATGTTTAGGTTATAGCAACCTTTCACAGCTCCATCGATAAGTTCAGACAAGCACCTGTCCAGGGTGAATCCTCCAACATACACTAAGGTGAAGAGATTGTTTCCAAAATGGAAGCTCTTGTCCTCAAAAAGAAAATCCCTCGTTGCAAATGACGGAATGTTTTGTAACACACTATAGCGTCCCTCAATATTATAAGGTATCTGTCGAATGCGCTCTGGTTCGCAGATTATGATGTGATCAGCCTGACGAATACTCACCCATTCCATGAATTTGAAAGCTATTAAGACAATTCGCCCTTGGTTATAGAGCGTGTCAGAAATCCAGTCGAACACATCAAATAGAACATAGTTTTCTCTCCTGCTAATTATTTTGTAAATAGCAGCAGGAAAGGCTGCGTCCAGATCACAGGCATGAATCCTAAGGTCGTCATGAAATGAGAACAAGGTTTTGAGAATAAACCACATCCATTTCAGCCGATCAATAATAGCAGCTATGCCTCCTTGATTGTATTTACTCTTTGCAGGGCAGTAAACAGCATTGGGCAATGGCTGAGAACTCCCTAAACGATCCCATGCAATGATTTTAAAGTCAACTTTACTTCTCGTCAGGAAGTCAATATACTTCATGGCGCGTGAGTCAGATATGATATCGTTGCAACGTATGAATACAATCATGATTTCAGGAAGTTTACTATTCGTTCACAGGCATGTCCGTCACCATATGGATTGACAGCCTTGCTCATTTTTTCATATTCCGTTGAGTCTTCCAACAAAACACTGGCCTCACGTACAATCTTATTGTAGTCTGTGCCAACCAGTTTGACAGTGCCTGCTGTCACAGCCTCTGGACGTTCTGTCGTATCACGCATAACCAGTACAGGTTTACCCAATCCAGGGGCCTCTTCTTGAATACCACCGCTATCTGTAAGTACAATATGTGACTTCTCCATCAGATATACAAATTCCAGATACTGAAGGGGTTCGATAAAAAAGAAGTTAGGAAAGACGGATAAGTCATCGCCAAATACCTTGTGAATAGATTTGCGTACATTAGGGTTCAAATGCATGGGATAGACAAAATCTACTTCAGGATACTTCTCTGACAAATCCTTCATCGCTGTCACCATACGAATGAATCCATCGCCAAAATTCTCCCTGCGGTGTCCAGTAATCAGCACCAGTTTCTTTCCTTCATTCAGACGTCTGATGTCATAGCCCGCCTGGGCGAGTATCTTGACTTGTTCTTTTGCCAAGGTGTCATCAGTATTCAGTTTGTTTACCACCATGTGAAGAGCGTCAATAACCGTATTGCCTGTTACAGTGATTTTCTGTTCATCTACGGCTTCCTTAAGAAGGTTCTCTTTGCTTAATGGGGTGGGGGCGAAGTTAAAGGTGGCGATGCGTCCCGTTATCTGTCGATTCATTTCTTCAGGCCAGGGACTGTAAATGTTGTGTGTACGAAGACCTGCTTCTACATGACCGACAGGAATTTGTTGGTAGAAGGCTGCCAGGGCAGCGGCTGTTGATGTTGTCGTGTCTCCATGGACGAGGACGACGTCAGGCTTGACGTCCTGCAGAATATCGCGCATTCCTAACAGCACACGTGAGGTTACATCGTACAAGTCTTGTCCCTGCTTCATGATGTTCAAGTCGTAGTCAGGCTTTATGTTGAATATCTGTAGCACTTGATCCAGCATCTCGCGATGCTGGCCAGTAACACATACAATTGTTTTAAATATATCAGATTTTTCTTGAAGGCATTTAACTAACGGACACATTTTTATCGCTTCCGGTCGTGTGCCAAAAACAAGCATGATCTTTCTTTTCATGAGTTCAATCATATAATATTTTTTGCAAAAGTATAAAAAAAATAATATTATGTAGAATAAAGCAAAAAGCTATTATATTTATTTAACAGTACGACAATAATGTACGGCTTCCCTAAAAAGCGCAATTTTTGTAGAAGCATTTGCTTCTCCCATAAATTTCTTGAGTAATGTTATGAAGAGCCTGCTGCGATAATAACGAGCACAATTGAGATAGGTCTTTTCTTTGGGAATTCCTTTTATCTCATAAGAAAGGGCAATAGATTCCACCATTTTCTTTTCTGTGTCTAACGACATGGGACGATCAAGTGTTTGGTGAATATATCTCAGACGGGAATTGTAAACGAAATGTGAACCAAAACTTTTCCTAAAACGATCGTGGATGTCATCTTCTTCTCCATACATGAAAATGTCTTCGTTGAATAGTCCAATTGATTCGAATTTTTCTTTGTTTACGAAAAAGCAGGCACCAGCGACGTACATAAGTGAAGGGATAAAAAAGTCATATTTATTGCAAAACGAAGCGATAAAGGGTATCAAATAGCCATTCATTCTACGCGAACAGTCAAATGATAACGGACTTTTTATTCTTTCAGAAAGCATCTGCTTGAGGCCATAGATACACAACTCTTTGTTATTAGTAAAGCTTTCAAGGGCTGTTTTGAATATTGGCTCACACATTCGGACGTCAGGGTTCATAATCATGATAATGGGAGACGAGGCTTGTCTTATTCCTACGTTGTTTCCCTGACCGTATCCCCCATTGTGAGTATTGTGAATCAGAATAATTTCATTGCCATATTGCTGTTTTATTTTTTTAAACATAGGTTCATATTCTGGGCTGTTTTCCACAATAATAATTTCCAGTTCTTCATGGGGAATATCACAATATTCCCTTATGGACTGCAAACAATCGAAGATGTCGTGTTCGGAATGGTAAGTAACAATAATAACTGATAATCTTTTCATGACGATTTCTTTTTATTTGAGTAGGAAAAATAGCGCATCACCTGCAGATATAGTATATGAGGTCTTCATATTTTCTTCTTGCAATAGTTTGTTGAGATGGCGTGGTTTTTCATTAAGAGGCTTGATAAGCAGTTTTATGCTGTGTTCATGGTCTTTGTTGACTATGACAAGATAATAATGTCCGTCTTTCTCCAATTGAGAAATAACGGTTCCTTTACTGCTAACTACTTTAAGTGATTGGAGATTCAGTGGCATCTTGGTGAGTCGAGTCGTACCTTGGGGGAGTGTGCCGCCTAAATGGTGAACAGATGTGACTTTTGCATCATAAAACAATTTAGACACCACCTTTAATTCACGATTCATCCGTTGAACTAAGTAGTAAGTTTTTGTTTTTTTACCATCAAGTCCGATAGGGCCGTCATGGAAATGAAAACTATTTGAACCATCTGGGGTCCAATAGGTGAAATATTGGATACCTTGAGCTCCATAGGCTAAATTTGAATAGATTTGTAAACGGAGTGATGCCAATGTAGGAGTTGGATAATAATTGCCCTTGTCATAAGGCACATCATGAGGTGTGCAGAGTACAAATCCCCAAAAAGGTCTGCCACTAATGTTGCTCTCATTCCGAATCATCTCTAGATTATAATACCATGATGGTCTGACACCTTTGGTGGTAATAGGGTAAAAATCAAAGGAAATATGTTGACAGGGCGTTTTTGATGCAGCACGTAGGTATTCTGGATAACTATTGGCTCGCAAAGATGATTTTACAAGATTGGAATTGTAATAAGGGAACAGATTGATGTAGAAGAAATGCTCATTATCTATAACCATCAATTTTTTTATCCTCTCCTTAAGTTCTTCAATTTCTATAGCATTGGGTTCGTCACGTATAAGGTATCCTCCAAAACCTTTGTTTGTTCTAAGAATTTTTGCCATTTGACGTGGCGATGTCGTCAATTCAGGGCAGTTGCCAATAATTTTAATCCCAAATTTCTTAGCTAATTCACAGGCGGTCTCTAGAGAAGAGAGTGAGGAATAAGGAAATATGCTGAAAGTGAATCCGCATGCACGAAAATTATCGAAAGCATCTTCGTTCATGTCCTTCTCTGTAACACCCCAGTATGCAATGATGGGCATCTCGCTTTTGAGGTTATTTGCGGATGTTACAAAAGTATGTAATATGAAAAGTAATAGTAAAATATAATAATGGATTTTCATGTAATTATATTATTATGTATATTTTAGCATTTGCCTTACAATGCTGTTTTTAAGGATAAAAACTTCAGTTATAAAAGTATATGCTATGGTAAGTACAAATAGAGAACAAAGGAATGTGTATTTGTTGTCTATATTATAATGAATTATTATAGATATTAGTAGTAATGGAATGTAGGAAATACAGTAAGCAAATAACTTGTTGAATGGTATCAAAAAGTGATATTTGTGATAAATATAAATGATAGAACTAATCATGATGACGCTTTCTGCTATTACCCAAACAATGGCAGCCCCTATAGCCCCCATGTTAGCAGTTAACAGGATATTAAATACCACTGCACTAAAAGCACCAATTAACGAGTTGCGCAAAACAATTTTGTCTTGATGCATTGCCATGAGAATCTGAATGACAAGTATTTGCTCTATACCTATAATGAGTATTAATGGTGCAATGATGCGCAGTGGAACATAGGATCCCTCAAATCCATCTCCTACAAAGATGTGTAATAATTCTGGACCTCCAGTTAACATAAAAATGATGGTTGGGAAGGCAAAAAGAAATATGGCCTCGAATGACGTGTTGATTTTTTTCCAATACTCATCAATTTTGCCTTCGGATAATAAGTTGGAAACACGAGGAAATAGAATATTGCTGAAAGATATGAGAATCGCAATGATAATTGTGTGTAATTTTGTGGCGGTAGTGTAATAACCCACTTGGTCCGTATTCGTGACAAACCCTAGCCAAACAACATTCATTGAAGTGTATACGTTAGTAAGTAAAATATAGATACCCATGATGAGATAAGGTTTATAGTATGGGCAAAGGTCTATTGCTTTTATCGAAAAGGATACAAATTTTCGACTATAAATCATATTGATGAGGGCATTCGCAATGACCATTGATACCATAAGTAGATACAAAATCTTATAGTCTGAGGGCTCTTTGATGAAGACAAAAACACAAATAACAAACAATAATCTAACAATAATGGTTCGTCGGGTAATATACTCGAAATTCTCCATGCCAATGAAGAACCATTCCATCAAAAATAGATTAAACAATAATTTGACTATTCCAATGTATAATAAGTCCTGATGTGGGATAAGTGTTGGCACTGTATACATTGCAATCCAAAGGACAATGACTGCTAATAGCGTAGAACAGCCTGTTAAACTGAGTAAAGATGAGAATGCTGTTGAAAGTTTCTCTGCGTTATTCCTGGTTGCTGCAATTTCACGGACTCCTATAGTTGTAATACCCATCATTGAAAAAAATACAAAATAGTTGACTAAGTTGTCTATGAAATTGACAATCCCAATGTTGGATAAACCTAATGTCCTTGACAAATAAGGATATGTTACCAAAGAGACCAAATAGGTTGATGTGGTAAGAATACTACTGTATATAAAGTTCTTTCGTAGATTCATTTTGTGATATGTAGTGTTTTATAAAGATAATAATGAGAGGGCGTATATAAGCACACTCGCGACAAAACGAGTAGAGGAAACAAAATTGCTGATTGCCTTACCCATTATTTGGGGGTAGAATGCGTATACTGAAGCCGTCCATAGGATGATAGAAGCAATAGAAAAGTAATCATTTAAACGATTACCTACAACCATACTGAAACCTTTAAGAAAAAACAAACAACAGAATCCAATAGCCTGTAGCTTTATAGCTATAGGAACATATTTACAGTGTTTAGTTAGATGTTCTCGGAAAAAGATACAAGCGTAATACAGTATTATGTTTAACCAGATAATTGGGTTCCTTTCAAATCTAATTCCTGCCATTTCATCTTCATTGCCCATATCCCTCATCTTTCGGTATATAGTCAACCTGTCTCCTCCAAATTCGTCAGGTACGATATATGATATATCTATATTGGCAAAATAGGCTATGATGCCGATAGGTACGATTAGATACAAGATATACTTTTGCCAATTGGATATGTTATCGTTAAGTAGGAAAATAAACAGTCCTACGGCTGCTGAGTAGTGAAATAGGATGCCGATGAGTATACAAGATAAAGAAGCCATTTTTTTTTGATTAGCATAGTAGTAAATGGCCCATAGAAATAATCCCGCGGCAACGCCAGCACGTATCTGCACCATTTCATGCATCATAAAATAATATGATATGTAAACAGTTAGAATTGTGAAAGGAAACTCTTTAGATAGTTTCCAAAGTATAGAAAGATGAATTGATATTGAGATTGCGGCATAAGTGAGAAATAATGCATTAACTCCTAATGAAAGTGAATTGATAATAGAACATATTAGTGAAAAAGAAGGCTCTCTTGCTTCCTCTAAAATATCATTGGTATTTCCTTGTAACATCATTTCATATTCGTTTGAATCTGGGGTAGAACCAGGTTCACGCAGTCCTGCTATCAGCACCATTGCTATTCCATACAATACATATAAAATAATCTTGTCTTTTTGAAGAAATCGCTCTTCGAAAAAAGACGAGACAAGACATGTGATGAATAGCAATACTAATGATATTACCATGTTATTGGTGCTTGACTAACAGCCATCCAGACAAAACAAAGAATGATAGAATCATTATAGCAATAGAGATAATCATTCGTTTGGGACCAGCGGGCTTGTTGGGGATAGAGGCACTTTGGATAACCGTAAATGCTGGAGTGGTTTCCTGAAGCTTGGCTGCAGCAGCCTGCATTTGAGTACTCATGGACGTGTAGATATTATACTTCAGTTGCATCTCGTTTTCCAAATCTTCTTCCTTAGCTTTATAACTTGCCAGTATAACATCTTGGTTGGCATCGGCATATCTCATGTATTGTTGGCGTATCTTGACATAAGCATCTTTGGCCTCTACAGTCAGTTTCTTGTAATATTCGTAATCGATACGAGCTTTGTTGGTTCGATATGAGATAATGAAATCCTGTAATTTCTTGCAGGTAGCATTTGCCATTGTTGCACAGACAAGGGGATCTTGGTCTTGTACTGTTATAGATACAATTTCAGTCTTTTTGTCGTAGCTGCATTTTATCTTACTTCCGGCAGCTGCCAAGATATCATCTTGTCGTTTTGTAAGGTTAAAAACGTTGAGCTTTTCTTTGCCATTATATGTGTCTTTGGGTGAAGGCTTAATCCACTCAGAAATAGTTCCCTTTATTGCATTCCACCATGCGGTCTTTTGCTTGTCCCTTAAATACGTATAGTAATTACATTTGACTTCCTTGTCTTTTGTCTCGACCTCAATGTTCATGAGATCTACTATGAAGTCTTTGGATTCGATGACGTTGGGATATATTTCGGCATAAAGTGCATCGTTATTACCCATTTTTGCCAAAGAACCCATTCCGAAGGATGAGGCCAGAGATCCCAATGATCCAGACACGGAGGCTCCTGTAGGCTCTGGTGCCAAGCTGACGGTACATCTATAGTATCTGGGTATGCAGACAGTGATGAGATATGTGATAATCAGTGTGGCGGGCAGCACCTTATAATACGTCTTGCGGTGTGGCCATAGCTTCTTGAAGATTGCCACAAAATCAATCGGTGCTATATTTTTCTTCTCTTCCATTGTATGTCCTTTTATTACTTCAACAAGTTACCGATGGTGGCGCCCATGGTGGCGATGGCGGCAGCGGTGCTACCGATGGCCAGGTACTCAGAGACACCCATCTTGCGGTTCATAGCCTTCTGCGGTACGACGATTTCGCAGCCAGGACGGATCTTGGCACCATCGTTGACCTTGGCAACAGTGCCGTTCATGTAGATGACGTATGCCTGATTCTTTTTGGCATAGCGGTTGTAACCACCAGCCTGGCTGATGTAGTACTTGGCACTCTTGCCGTCCCTGAAAGCAACGGTATTGGGGTACATCACCTCGCCCTCTATCTTTACTGTTCCGTTGTAGGTGGGTACATGGATTTGGTCACCTTCACGGAGCACGATGTCGTAGTCGCCTCCCGGCTCAGCCAGCGCCTTGTCGAGCTCGATACCGACATGATAAGTCTCAGGAATCTCAGTCAGTTCTTCCATGTTGACGACCTGTGCCATCTCACCTACGGAGCGGTTGTTGTTGATGGCAATCTCCTGCATGACACGTTCTTTCTCTTCTTTGCGCATCTTAATCAACTCTTCCAGACGAATGCGCTCAGCCTCATTGACTTTACGCTCCAGACGAGCTCCTGGGATGTATGCCAGGTCTGTACCACCGCCGGCACGCTTGAAGAGGTCACTTAGACGCTCGTTCTTCTTGGTAAGCGTGTAGGAACCGGCAAACAGCACTTCACCTTCAATGGTGACGTTCTGCTGGGTGAAGTAACCGGGGCTCTTGCGGACATAGACCTCGTCGAAAGGCATGAGTTTGAAGGCAGGCTGGCCGTCGATGACGAAGCCGTCCTTCAGCGAGAACTTATAGGTTTGTGCCAGGATAGAGTCTGTGTTTGTGGCATATGGATTGGTGATGCGTCGTGACACCAAAACGTTGTGCATTGAAGCCGACTCCTTCAAACCTCCGGCCTGCAGCACGAAGTCTTCCAGTGTCTCGTTGTCAGCATACTTGTAGGTACCGGGGTATTGTACCTCGCCATGGATGGCAATGGTCTGCTGAACCTGTGACTCCAGTTTGGTAGGAATGAAGAGCACATCCTCGTTCTTCAGGGGGATGTCGGCAACAGTACCGTTCATGATGCCTTCAAGGTCGACGGCAATCACTTCCAGGGTGCGGTCGGGTTTCATACGGTGCATGACAGCATGCTTGGTGAAAGCCTCCTCTGTCACACCTTCTGAACTCTCCATCAGCGTCTTGACGCTGTAGATATGGTCGCCAATCTGATACATGCCAGGACGGAATACAGCACCCTTGATTTCAACCATGTTAGAATAGCGGGGTAGGATGGAGTCGACGCTGACCGAGTCGTTGTCGGCCATGTGGAATGATGCCATGTCGAACTCGTTGACGTTGAACACAGAGTACTGGGTGCCCGATTTTCGAACCACACGTACCGACTTGCGATAGGCATCGCCGGCAAAGCCACCAGCATAGTCAATCAACGTGCCAACGCTCTCGTTCTTCTTCATCTCGTAGATCATGGGACGCTTTACCTTACCGGTGACATTGACAAGGCAATCGTAGCTGCCCACGACGATAACGTCGTTGTCGCCCAGTCGGACGTTGCCGCTCAACTTGCCGTTCAGGATGTAGTCGTAGACGTCGACGGTGCTCACCAGCTTGTTGTGGCGATAAACCTTAATGTTACGCAGCGTACCAATCTTGCTCGGTCCGCCAGCCATATAGAGGGCATGGAAGACAGACGAGAAAGCTGACAACGTATAGGTTCCAGGGGCTTTGACCTCACCCATGACGTTGACGACGATGGTACGGGTCTGGCCTACTGAGAGGCGAATCTTCGAGCTGCTGTAGCGGGCGCCCAACTGGCTGCGGACGCGGCTGTTGGCCTGTGCTACCGTCAGGCCAGAGATTTGGATAGGACCGAAGCCTTCAATGACGATGAAACCATCGGGGCTGATAGTCACCTGCTCAGATTTCTGCGAGGCACCATAGATGTCTACGAATACGGCGTCGCCAGGTCCCAGAACATAGTTTTCGGGCGTGGCAATGTTCATGTTGGGCTCGAAGGTCAAGTCTTCGTTGTTGAAGATGTCATGACCAAAAATTTTGCTCTT
>AUXO015299405.1_pt1 | contig 12320 bp, 10 predicted proteins | sample 768731 | NCBI WGS metagenome assembly AUXO01 (sample SAMN02715735, study PRJNA202380) | gut metagenome | biome: sheep rumen | host: Ovis aries | place: New Zealand: Palmerston North | reverse complement strand
TGACACCAGAAACGGATGTCGGAGAGTAGTCTTTTCGTGTATTTAAACATATTAGTGTTGGTTTATAATTCTGTTCTTTATATTGCGTGCGATACGGAACATATGGAAAGTAAGCCACGTCATGGCAAAGTACTTTTTCTTGTTACGCGGATCGACGTGCTTGGCAAACTCATGTGCAGAACGATAGTCTGATTTATCAAAAGCCAAACTGAGCAGAATACCGTAACGGTATCTGTCGTCACCCGGACCATCGTACTCCAAGCCAAGTTGACCATAAAGATACTCGTTCATAATCTTCTCTTGGGTGTATTTGCGGACGATGGTTTCATATTCCTGAAGCTTGGACATTGATCCCGAATAACTGCGGTAAACGACGGTTGGTTGTTCCATATAATGGAAGTCGCAATGAGGGGCAAGTAATACTGCTGTCGGGAAATCCTGAATCGGGAATTTGAGGCGAATGAACGCATCCAAGTCCACGAATTTGTCCATGAGTGACTTGCGAATCATAGACGCGCTAAACAATATCGGATAGCCACGGTGGAGCATGTAATCCAACTTGTCTTCGTTATCAGGGATTTTTGCATTTGCAAGTTTCTTTGTATCAGTTGCTACGTCTAAGATCCAGCGATTGGCATATACAATACCACAGTTTTCGTGCGCATCCAAATAGTCTGCAAGGGATTGCATGTGTGTTGGTTCACACCAATAGTCATCGTCATCACAGAAGGCAATGTACTTACCTCGTGCAAGTTTGCATGTCGATGCCCAATTGGCTCCGAAGCCTTGATTGGTCTCATGGAGATTGAGGACAAAGATATCCGGGTGCTTCTCTTTGTAGGACAAGAGAAGTTCTCGCGAGTTGTCAGTAGAGCAATCATCACCAATGATAATCTCGAACGGGAACTTGCATTCCTGCGCGAGGATGGAGTCTATTGCCTGACCAATGTAGTGCGCGCGGTTGTAACTAGTCATCACAACCGAAACATAGGGGGTGGTTTTACTTGCCATAACGTATTCTCCTATAAGTATTACGAATCCAATCCACCGAAAAACGTTTGCCGGTTATACGCCAATAGCGCACGTAATGGATTGGTAGGTATTTCTTGAGCGTAAGTTGTCCTGCCTCTTTATACACTTGAGGACGTTCATTCTTCATAAAATCATCAAAAATTTTGATGAGCTCCTTATCATAGTTGTCTGCATCTTGCAAAACGAGACAAGTGCGATAAACACCCATACTAAGGTGTGCTATCTGTGCTTCGATGCGTTGGTAAGTATAGAGATCTTTATCTTCAGTAGACAGATGGTTCGCAAAATCTACCATCGCGCGAAGCAGTTTATCATAGTGCGAAACGCTTTTGAGCAGCACTTTGAAATCCATTGTTTGTCCTTCACGACCTACTACATAGCGATAAACATCATATGGCAGATAGATGCTAGTCTTGACGCCATGCTGCGGATAGAAAACCCATTCGGTGTCGGTGTAGGAAATGCCTTCCGTTTGACGATAGTTGATGGAGCGTAACATCTGTGTGCGATAGGTGATTGAGTGCATGGCAAAATATACTCCAGGCTCGGTGTATTCTTGGAAAGCAAAGAGTTTGTTTGGCTCTATGTCATAGGAATACTTGCGTGTTAAGTTTCCGGCATCATCAACCACTTGGTGATTGGTCAGAATCATATCGGCTTCGATATGCTGTAATTCGTCCATATAGCGCGAGAACTCAGCAGTATCGAACCAATCATCTGCATCGAGGATTTTGATGTACTTGCCGGTTGCTTCTTTGAGTCCTCGGTTGACACACGAGCCGTAGTTGCCGTTCTCTTTGTCTATGACGCGGAAAGTATTCGGGTACCTGGTCTCGTACTCATGTGCAATAGCAGATGAATTGTCTTTGCTACCGTCGTTGACGATCAGCACTTCCAATTGCTCCATCTGCTTGTCGGGCAGAAGCAGTGAATCCAAACAACGATGCAGATAGTTCTGCATGTTATATGTCGGAATGACTATTGTTAGGAGTTTATTCATAATCTTATAGACAAGAGATAATAGTTTGATTGAACATCTCCTCGGAATAATACTTCTTTATTTTCACCAACGCACTATCTGCCATTTTGATGTTCTCTTTAGGATGTGTCAGTAAATAAACCACACGATCAGCAAAAGATTTATCCGATTTAGCTATATAAAAGTCTTGCCCATCAATAAAAGCAGGATTTAAACCTCGAGAGCCACATGGTGTAGCAACGACAGAACGTCCGAGAGACATTGCTTCAACTAACTTCACACTTGTACCTGTGCCTTTATAGATGGGAACAACAACACATTGAGAGTTGTTATACTCCTTCTTTATGTCTTCTACAAACCCACGTAAATTTATGCCATTTGTCCGTAAACATAGTTCTCGTAATTCCTCATTTGCCATATTTCCTACCACGTTCAGTTTTACACTTGGAATAGCTTGTTTTATATAAGGAAATACATTCTTGACAAAATGGGTTAATCCTTCGATATTGGGTGAGTACTTAAACCAACCAACCATCATAATAGTTGGTGGATTATCTGTGAATTGAGCAGGTGGTAATGAATCTTGGAAAATTGATATATTAGGAAGGAACTGCGCATTTGCGTAGCCCATATCCGGAGACGAGTAAAATGCACGTTTTACAGATTTGACTACATTCCGACTAACAATATCAATTGTTCGAGCGAAAAACCAATGATACAATCTATTCCTTAGCGTCTTTATTTTCTCCATATTCATCAGCACTACTTGCTTAGGATCATCGTCAATATCAATAATTAACTTATCCGCATATTTTAATAGACCACAATGGCAAGCAAAATGGATATAGCGAACCACGATAATATCATAATCATGAGTAGAGACAATGTCATCAATAATTTTTTCCTTCTCAGGGTGCGGCGGGTATATTTTATATGGTTTACTAAAATCAAATAACTTGAGGTATTTGCTGATTCGATTCTCCCGATGGTATACGTGCTCTAAACTCTGAGAATATAACACATCCACACCATCCATATTAGAGATAGTGTTATCTACAAAAGACACTACATCTACGTGTCCAACCTGAGTTAATGCACGAATATATCGCATTGAACGCTGTGAAGCTCCACAATCAGCAGCAGCAAATAGATTATATTCATTATTTACAAAAAGAATGTTCATAAGTGTCTATTTTTGATTTTTCTCAGTTTGCACAAAATCCTTCCGTATATCGACAATGACATGCTCCCCTCTTTCCATATCAACCACTTCGCCATCTTTGTGCCACATACCATCTTTAGCAGATGTTTAGTACGTATTTCAATGACAAAAGGTTTGTTATCAATCTTATATCCGACTAAAGCTTTTACATAACGAGCTGGCGTCCGTTTCCAGAAATCGAATAACGTAGGTATGGCAATATTGTTAAAGACATTATCTAAATATGGTAATAAATTGGCATCCATAGCATATTGAATCCAACGGATACAAATATCAAAATGAAGATTAACCAATTTACTTTTATCTTCGTAATATAAATCATCTGTATCTTTAAATACAAGAGTTTCTTTGTTGTATCTTTTTAAAGAAGAATCATCCGTCATGGTAAAGAAACCTTCAATTACATTTGAGTGTAAAAGTTGTAAATCTCCAGGATTAAGCCAAGATAAATAACATATTGGGAATTCCGATATTTCTCCATATATTGATTTGTCTTTAGCATTTTGATAATGTAGGAAATACCCTTTTGCGGTATTATATCCACCACTTTGCAATATGGTATTTATCCTTTCAAATGTACATCCTTGATTACCCGACGAACCTGTATCAATAATTCCAACTTTTTCTTGACTATTAGCAAGCCCTATTTGTTCGAAATATGATATAATATCTTCAGAAGAGGACTCTCGCAAAGCACTTCTACTGACATAAAAATACTGTAGATTCTTAATTGAGGGGAAATAGGGATGTATCACCTTTGCAATATCCAATAATATCTTGGCATCACGAGAAGCAAAAAATAAGTGTTTAACTTGATCTTTTTCTGCATTCTTTAGAACGCGATAAACATAGGTACAAAGAAGAGGCGCGATAATATCGGTTGTTATATCAACAGAAGGGCTTGATATGTAAGATGCATTTATAGCACGAGAGATTCCTGCGCATATAGAATTAAACTGTATTTTTGAGCAAAATAGCCTTTCTCGCCAATACATCTCATAAGGTGTGTATGGTATATTAATCAAATGTGGATGAATGCCTAGTCGCTTAGGTTGTTTATAATCAGATATTTTGTTATCTCCCCAATGATGCCAATTCGAATATTTGAGATTATGCAATTGTGCTATATGCGTATACAATTCTCCACTATTCTTTGTTTTTCCTATCTCACCAGATATATATATGTCATCTCCCTCTTGGAAAATTGAATTTTGGTATAACCATGCATGTATTACGCTACTTGGTAAATACATATCCGAGATAAATATGATTTTATCTCCCCTTTTCCTTCTCTTTTTTATCAGTTGTAATGTAGTATATACTGGAGACCAAAGCCGTTGTTCGCATTTAATCTCTTGTTGCATTATAGCAGCATTAGGCATGTCGATTATAGAAGAAAAATCAGCATCTGCATATATTTCTTCCAAAGTAACCTCTCTGCCTAAACGATTGCGAACATCCCTTTCATTTTCAATGCGAAGGCGTGTAAAAATCATTAATTCTTGCTCCGTTGCTGTTGGAAGAATGTCTTTACCTAAAATCATAAATACATTCTCCGGAGTGCCACACTTGCGAACCAAGCATGTGTCAAATATGTCAAAAGATGAGATTTTCATTATTGATCTAAATCTTTAAAAAGTCCGCGTAACCCTACAGGATTCACAGAAATAATTTCTATTCCAGGATAGTATTGGTCAGCAAATTCTTTAAGTCCATACCAGAAACGTATCGAATCATCCGCATTTTGAGATCTGTTTTCCCCTCTATCTCTCATTCGCTCGTTTACAGATTCTTCATTCTTACTATTTGACGCATAATGACCAGAAGCGGAACAATCAATACCTACAAGATAAATTTTCTCAGGCAAAGTGTAAAGCGCAAATTGCATTGCCTGCAACGATACAGTATTGAAATTGCCTAAAGGCTCGGATTCAAGATCGAGTGCATAACGCGATTTTTGAAATAATCCCATATCAGTTTTATAACGATACACATCTCCTTTCATTTTTGCAACTTCTGTTTCCGGAATCTGGAATTTTGGTCCTAAGTTTTGATCTCCAATGAATTTAGTGCTATCATACTCGGCGAATTTGGGGTAGATATGCTCTATGCCTAATTTATCAATAGAAAACAAATATGTAAATTTTACATTATCTAATTGGCAAGCACGGTTCAACCCAATGTATACACTATTTTCTATTGGTTTAAATTGATTTACAGAGGGTCCTGCTCCCACAATTACTACGCTTTTCCCTTGATTACAACCTTTGAACTTGAGAAAAGTGTGTTGATGTAGTTGAGCAGTAGTGATTAATCTAAGTTGCTTCTGGAGAAGATGCTCATTATTCTTCTCTATTGTAGGTTCTGATATACTACGATAAAGGTTTCGTAGATATTTTTTTATAATACGTTTCATGGACATATTCGGTATTTTTAGAATGCTCCAATATTATCAACTATCTCCATAGGGTCAGAATATCTGGCAATCTCCGAAGATACATTATTCTCCATCGAAAGCTTTTCGATTACAGCACCTATAATCAATTTTTCTTTTCTGGATGGAATAACTACTATACCATCGTTGTCAGCAAAGATCAAATCGGATGGAGAAATTTCTACTCCTTGAATTTTTATAGTACGATTGAAACTATCCAAAGTTGCTCGTCCTCGTACATCCTTGCAATTAAAACCTTCCGAGAACACCGGATAGTGCATTTTAATAACATTATCTCTATCTCGCGTCACTCCACCTATAATTGTTCCGCTTGCACCAGAACGAATAGATAACATAGTATTTAGTTCGCCAAAGTAAGCGTAATCGGAGCACTCATTTTCTACTATTATAATATCATTGTCTGAGATTTCTGCATACGATTTTAGTGCATCATATATTCCATGAAAATCTTCTCCATCTGCCAATTTGCGAATCTTCAATGTTCTTGCGCGACCAAAGAGTTTGGTTCCATCGATATTACAACGCAAACCTGTAATTACCTGATTTGGCAAACCATTGTCATCCATAACATCCGAAAGTTGAGAACTATTAACAAGTTTTTTAAGAAACTCTAATTTACGATTCTCTTGCGCCTTCAAACCTTTAGATATAAACTCGGCTAATTCAAAATCAAGCGGATAATTCACGTCGGTAGCCTCAATAGGTTCAGCATCCAACAGATATGGACGTTTGCCATATCGCCTTTGGTGATTGATAGCTATATCATGATTGGTGATATATAGCCCCATCGTTTCTACTATTGTATCAGGAAGATCTTTACTATTAGGGATATGCTCTCTATCGTAATTCGGTTCTTTTCCTGACCAAGTATATTGTTTTTCGCGTTTTACAAGGACAACTGAATCATATTTATCTCCTTGTTCTTTAAGGATATTCACACCCCGTTCTATCGTAGATGGTTTGATAAACGGAGAAGTTCCAAGCACTTGAATATATATATCGGCATCCACCTTTTTGGCTTCATTATAGAACAAACTATGTCCATCCGTTTTGTTTGTGGCTAATGCCGGATCACGCTTCAAATAGGTACAGCCAGTATATTTCCCCATCTCATAAATGGCATTCATCTCTGTATCGAGAAAGACTTCATCAATAAAATCACATTTCATTAATTTCTCCAAAGTATGAAGAAACAATGGTTTACCATCTAATAGTGAGGTGTTCTTGTTTTTAATTCGCTCACTTGTGCCTTTAACCGGCAAAAATGCTACTACTCGCATAGTTTATCTTCTGTTAAATAATACAATCATTATAATCAAGCAACCCTACAAACTGCCCATTTTCATCAACAACAACAAAAGTGTGGCGTTGTGATTTGACAAAGAGATCTACAGCTTCTGACATTGAACTATCTTGATTGATAGTCAGAGGTGTTTTTGTCATTATCTTTTTTACAGGAAGAGTGAAAGCTTCTACTCCATATTGCTGTAAAGCACGACGTATATCACCATCAGATACGATTCCTTCTAACTTATTCTCGTTTAGAACAATCGCCAAGCCTAACTTGCCATTGCTTATGGTTAGCAAAGAATCGGCTATATTCATATCAGCGGAGATAACTGGAAAATTATCTTTACGCATCACATCCCTTATTTTCGTCAATAGTCTTTTCCCTAAACTACCTCCTGGATGAAAACGTGCAAAGTCTGCATCCTTGAAATTACGCACGTGAACCAGTGCACATGCTAATGCATCGCCCATAGCCATAGTAGCTGTCGTTGATGACGTAGGTGCAAGGTTTAATGGGTCAGCCTCATGATCTACTTTTACTGTCAAATGGCATGCTGCATTTTTTCCAAGTAACGATTGAGGATTAGACGATATAGCAATAATAGGAATATGTCTTTCTATAACGGGAGGAAGGATGCGGAGAAGTTCATCCGTATTGCCGGAATATGAAATAGCAAGCAATACATCATCTGATGAAAGCATACCTAAATCTCCATGATAAGCATCTAATGGGTTGAGGAAAAATGCCGGTGTACCTAATGAAGCAAGTGTTGCTGCTATCTTTTGTCCGACATGTCCGCTTTTACCAACTCCTGTAACTATGAGTTTTCCTTTGCATCGAAAAATTAAATCTACGGCATTTGAAAAATTCTCATCCAGAAATGGAATCATATCCAAGATTGCTCTTGCTTCATCTTGGAAACATTGGATTGCATATTGATTGATTTGTTTTTTCATTCTTCCTATATCTATTTTTTTAAATACCGTGACCATCGTGGACGTTACTAGTTATTGAGGATTTTCTCGGCTGCTTTTATCGCGGATTCGATAGTTGGAGCCATGTCGTAGTATTTATATTCGGCTAATCGACCACCGAAGAGGACGTTTGGCTCTTGGGCGGCGAGGGCACGATATTGGTCTGCCAGGAAGTTGTTGCGGTCGTCGTTGACAGGATAGTACGGCTCCATGCCGGGTTTGAACTCGGTGGAGTATTCTTCGCTAATGACTGTTTTGGGATTGTCATAGACCGCTTGACCGAATGACTCGAAGTGCTTATGTTCAATGACGCGGGTATAAGGCACATCGTGTGAGGTGTAGTTGACAACTGCGTTGCCTTGGTAGTTAGGCGTGTCTTCGATGCGAGTTTTGAAGGAAACCGTGCGCCAATCGAGACGACCTAATCGGAAGTCGAAGTACTCATCCAATTGTCCTGTATAGACGATTTTATCAGCAAGCGCAAAAGCCGCTTGTTTAAATGATGCAAATGGTGACCAGGTTGACCTGCTTAATGATGAAATGATGAACGGATCATTATGCAGATTGAAGAAATCGCAGTTAGTTTTAACTTCTGCGCCTTCAAGGAGTTTGTTGATAAGAATATTGTAACCGCCAATAGGGATGCCTTGGTACGGATCGTTGAAATAGTTGTTGTCGAAGACAAAGCGCAAAGGCAGACGACGAATGATGAAAGCAGGGAGTTCCGTGCAAGGTCGCCCCCATTGTTTCTCGGTGTACTCTTTGATGAGTTTTTCGTAGATATCTCGACCGACGAGCAATAGGGCTTGCTCTTCCAGATTGCGAGGCTCAGATCCGTCAAGCTTGGCGGATACAGCTGCGCGTTGCTCATCGATTTTCGCTTGTGCTTCTTCAGGAGTATGAACGCCCCACATCTGATAGAAAGTGTTCATATTGAAGGGCAGGTTGTATAGTTCTCCGTGGTAATTGGCTACAGGGCAGTTGGTGTAACGGTTGAAAGGCACAAGAGAATTGACGAAATCCCACACGGCTTTGTTAGCAGTATGGAAGATATGGGCACCGTACTTGTGGACGTTGATGCCTTCGGTCTTCTCGCAATAGACATTGCCGCCGAGTTGCGGACGTTTGTCAATGACGAGACATGACTTGCCTGCCTGGTGGGCTTTGTAGGCAAAGGTTGCTCCGAACAAGCCGGAACCAACAATCAAATAATCATATTTCTTAGCCATAAGCACTATTTTTTCATCTTCTCTTTACCTTTTTCCGTAACTATTACATACGTCACTGATGGATGATATACTGATTCGAGTTAAGTTGCCAAAATAGTATAAACTTGCATGTTTTGGCAGATTTAATGCGCAAAAGTTGCCAAAATAAAGAAATTTTTGCTATTTTGGCAGATTTTGTCGCTTAAAAATTTGCACAAATCAAATAAAAGTAGTACCTTTGCAGCGTTTTTAAACAATGATCGCTATGAAAGACAACGTATGTGGTAGGCAAATTGCCAAAGAGGCATTGGACAAGTATTATCGTTCAGCGCAGTCTGAGTTTGTTGCAGTCTTCGGCAGAAGACGTGTCGGTAAGACTTTTCTTATACGTGAGTATCTGGAAGATGAAATCGTTTTCCAATTTTCCGGAATGGCAAACTCCGGAACAGAGGCGCAGTTACAGCGTTTTGCGCAAACGATAGCTCGTTATACTAAGACAGAACCACAACACCTAAGCAATTGGATTGATGCGATGTTTCAATTGGAAAGATACATCGAGCAATTGCCTTCTAACGGCAAAAAAGTTGTATTCATAGACGAGCTGCCTTGGTTGGACACCCCGCACTCAGAGTTCATCCCAGCATTAGAGACTTTTTGGAACAACTGGGCATCAACACGAAAAGATATACTTCTCATTGTTTGCGGATCGGTAACGTCATGGATGATGGATAATCTCATCAACAGTCATGGAGGGCTGTACGGTCGGCTTACCGGACAAATACCGTTATCTCCATTTACATTGCAAGAATGCGAAGAATATTTCCTGCATCGCGGTCTCCACTTGTCTCGCTATGAGATATGCGAAGCATACATGGTCTTTGGCGGTATTCCATACTATCTGAACTTCATTGATCCTCAGCGTAGTTTGGCTGGTAGTATTGACTTCGCACTATTCAATCCGAATGGACCATTATACGATGAATACAGTAATCTATTCCCGGCTATGTTTAGACGTTCGGAGAACTACGTCAAAGTAGTCAATGCGCTTTCGGTCAACCAATACGGAATGACACGAAATGAGATTATTCAGTCAACAAACATGACATCCGGAGAGGGGATTACACGTGTGCTCAGCAATCTGGAGAGATGCGGTTTTATCCGAAAATATTCACCTCTTGGAACCAAGGAGAAATACTATCAACTAATAGATTTCTATGTTTTATTCTATCATCGTTTCCTCAAAGACAGGCACAAGATAAGTGCTAACTTCTGGACAACTATGCAACGCTCAGCGATGTTCTATCAATGGGCAGGGACGCGATTTGAATTACTCGTCATGCAACACGCCCAGCAGATAAAAAAACATCTTAAGATAGAAGGTGTGCAAACAAACATCTATTCGCTACGCACATATGATACAAATGGAGCAGCACAAATAGATGCAGTCTTGCAGCGCGCTGACAATACGGCTAATCTATGCGAGATGAAGTTCACGGAAGGTCTATATGCGATTGATAAAACCGAGGATTTGCGTCTTCGAAATCGAATACAAACACTCCGCACTCTGCTACCCAAGCGCATGTCTATCCAGTTAACTCTTGTCACGACGTATGGGTTACAACCCAATCAGTATGCCAATCAAGTCAATCAAACACTGACGATAGACGATTTATTCGTGCAATAATTGTATCGAATCAGTATGTCAAAGGTCGCAAACGGCATGAACGCTGTTTGTGACCATTTTTTATGCGGATAAGATAAAGAAAACGCGGATCTCTTTCTTGCTTATCCGCTGGTAGAGGTCCTGAGAAAACCCATATATCCGAATAAGCAATGCAGAAACCCACGCCGTGTATATATGTTCACGCGCGCATACCTATAACGATACACGCGGGTGCATACAATACACCCATGAGCATCTACCACTACTTGCTTCTTAGATATATGACTGTTTTGAAATTTCTCAGGTTTCTACCAGTCAGAAACAAGCGTTAGCAAACGCCATTAAATATGTCTGTCGTCGGAAGCGACAATCCATGATTAAGTTGCTATGCAACAAATTAAATGGTTGTGCTTCCTCCTCTTCCCACAAAATAAATTTTGCGGGAGCCCTAAAGCCGCTTCACAGCGAGAGGATTGACGCCAACAAACCCAACCCTTAAAGCAAAATTGCCCTCAGCGTGAGTTTGCGGGTGCAAAATTACTACAAAAATTTGAGATATGCAAATATATTAAACAAAAATGTGCAAAATATTGGAGAAAATATTTGCACAATTCAGAAAAAAGCTGTACCTTTGCGGAGAATTTTACTTTTGAAAGTTAAACAAATCTGCCGGAAAAACCACCATGATCATGCAGCATATTCAGCGGACTTTTCCGGATAAGAGTAAGGTGGTGTAATCAATTAATCAATGACAAACTACGAGATAATATCCGAGCGGCAGGAGAAGGTACTGCGGTATTTGGAGGAGCATGGGATTGCGTTCACGACCTACAATCACCCGGAAGGCAAAACGATAGAGGAGGCCAAGCGGTGGTGGAAGGACGACGGGAGTGTGCATTGCAAGAACATCTTTATGCGAAATCACAAGGGTGACCAGCACTACCTGATCTGCTTCCCATGCGACTATGATTTGGCGATACATGACATTGAGCATTGGTTGAAAGATGTGCTGGTGTCGCAAGGATTGAAGGCGCCGGGCAAGTTGTCGTTTGCCTCTCCGGAACGGATGATGCGATACCTGGGGCTGGAGCCTGGAAGCGTGAGTCCATTCGGGTTGATCAACGACACGGAGCACCACGTGATTTTGTTCTTGGACAGCCGACTGAAGGAGGCCGAGTCGCTGAGTTTTCATCCGAACGACTGCAGAGGAACGGTGGTGATCAGCCAGGATGCTTTTCAGCAGTATCTGGCGTGCGTGGGGAATAAAGTGGAATATATCACAAGCTGTTAGGAAAACGACCGGAAGACAAGATGAAGAAGATCCTGTTTATATGTCACGGCAACATATGTCGCTCTCCGATGGCGGAGTTCGTGATGAAGCAACTGGTCTCGCAGGCCGGACGTGCCAACGAGTTTGAGATAGCTTCGGCTGCTGTCTCCACCGAGGAGATAGGCAACGATATCTATCCTCCGGCTAAGCGGATGTTAGCAGCCAA
>AUXO014960165.1_pt1 | contig 12320 bp, 15 predicted proteins | sample 768731 | NCBI WGS metagenome assembly AUXO01 (sample SAMN02715735, study PRJNA202380) | gut metagenome | biome: sheep rumen | host: Ovis aries | place: New Zealand: Palmerston North | reverse complement strand
CTACTTCGGAGGCTTCGAGATGGTGGCAGCCGTCGGTGCCATGCTCCATGCTGCCGAGCAACACCTTATTATATTAATAGACGGGTTTATCATGACAGCCTGCGCACTGGCCGCCATCCGGCTGTCGCCCGCATGCCGCGACTACATGATTTTCACACACTGCGGTGACGAGGCCGGGCACCGCCTGATGCTCGACGCCATAGGAGCCAAGCCGCTGCTATCCCTGGGGCTGCGGTTAGGCGAAGGCACGGGTGCACTCTGTGCGTACCCCATCGTTGACAGTGCCGTCAGAATGATGAACGAAATGAACAACTTCAAAGATGCAGCAATCACTAAGTATTTTTAGGTGGTACGACACGCTGTGGGCAGCTCTTATCTTCTTCACCCGGCTGCCCTTCTGGCGACTCTACCAACCGCCTCGCCAGGCATACGCCGCCGTCGTGGAATGGTGGCCACTGGCAGGCTGGCTTACTGGCGGCATCATGGCTGCCACGCTCTACTTCGGCAGCATGGTCATGCCCTATACCGTCGCCCTGCTGCTGGCCATCCTTGTCAGGGTATTCACCACAGGAGCACTGCACGAAGACGGACTGGCCGACTTCTTCGACGGATTCGGCGGTGGCGGCAATGACCGCGAGCGCATTCTGGCCATTATGAAGGATTCGCACATTGGCACGTATGGGGTCATCAGCCTCATCGCCTATTTCTCCCTACTATATTTTACACTGCTTTCGCTACCGCACGAGACAGCCCCGCTGGCCATCGCTGCCGCCGACCCCTTTGCCAAGATGGTGACGTCGCAACTCATACTCATGATGCCGTATGCCCGCACAGCGGAAACGGCCAAGAGCCATACCGTCTACCGCAAGCCCAGCGTCAAAGCCGGCATGCTGCTGGCCCTGCAGGGTCTGTTGCCTCTAGGCTGTTTCCTGTGGCTAACAGACAAGCTGGCAGACTGGTCGCTGCTGATTTTCATGCCCTGCCTGGCGATGTATTTCCTCTACCTCCTGATGTGGAGCCGCCTCCGTGGCTATACAGGCGACTGCTGCGGAGCGGTCTGCCTGCTGGTGGAGCTGTCGTTCTATCTCTGTCTGACTGTCAACTATGGAGGTTATATTAATTAGGCACACCAGTGTCAACGTACCGCCAGGCACCTGCTACGGACAGACCGACGTACCGGTGGCAGTCACTTTCGACCAGGAGGCTGCTGCGACGAAACAGGCTTTGCTGGGATACGGACTGATAGAAAAAGCCTACACATCGCCACTGACGCGGGCACGGCTGCTGGCTGCCTACTGCGGCTATCCCGATGCCGAGACCGACAGCCGGCTGTTGGAGATGTCAATGGGCGACTGGGAGATGCAGCGGTACGAAGCGATTAGCGACCCCTACATCAAGGAGTGGTACGACGACTACCTGCACCTGCCCACCCCAAATGGCGAGAGTTTCGTGCAGCAACGCCAACGGGTCGGCGCATTCCTGGACGAGCTGCGCCAACAGCCCTACCGGCGGGTAGCCATTTTCGCCCACGGCGGTGTGTTGGCCTGCGCCGGCATCTACGGCAGACTCTACACGATGGAAGAAGCCTGGGACAACCTGACGCCCTACGGCGGTATTATAAGCATAGAAATCTGAGGGCGACAAGCCCTACCATCAGCACCTCGGCCATGCGGTTTATCCGTGTGGCCTTTTGCATGTCGGCAGTGGTCAGTGCCCGTTCGTTGTCGCCAATGAAGGGCTTGTCGAACAATTCACCAAAATAGTAGTGAGGCCCGCCGAACCTACAATTCAGTATGCCGGCCAGGGCTGCTTCCGGATAGCCGCTGTTGGGCGACGCATGCTTCCGTCCGTTACGACAGACGAAGGTGAAGAGTGAAGGGCAAAGCGTGAAGCATTTGCCGCCGGCCCGCATGACGATTGTCAAGAGGTGGTGGGAGGCCAGCATCAGCAGGGCCGTCAGCCTCGCAGGGATGTAGTTGGCCACATCGTCCATCCGCGCCGCCCAGCAGCCAAAGTCACGATAGCGCCGGGTGCGGTAGCCTATCATCGAGTCGAGGGTGTTCACCATCTTGTAGGCCAGCATACCAGGCGTTCCCAGCAATGCCAGCCAGAACAGGGGGGCTATGACGCCGTCGCTCAGATTCTCGGCCAGGGTTTCCAGTGCCGCCGTCCGCACCTCCTGGGCTGACAGCTCTGACGTGTCGCGCCCCACTATGCGGGCTACCTGTGCCCTACCCTCCTCCAGCGAACGGTCGACAGCCAGAAAGACCTGACGCACCTCACGAATCAGCGTCGTGCCTGCCAGACAATAGAAGATGACAAGAGGGTCGAGTATCACGGAACAAGGCTTCCGCAACAGCCATGCAGCCATAAACACCACGACGGTCAGTCCGACAGCCATCAGTGCGCCCTTCAACCGGCGGTGGCGACCCTTGTTCAGCCGTTTCTCGCCATAGGCTATCATGCGGCCGAACCACACGACGGGGTGTGGCAACCGCTGCGGGTCACCCACCAGCAGGTCGAGCACCCAGCCTATCAGGAGTGACAGCAGGTTATTCATCGCTCAGTATCCGGTAAATCCGTTCCATGTCCATATAGCGGCGCACGTGGTCGGCCAGCAGGTCGTACTGGCGTTCCTTGAATGCCGTGTAGTCGAAATCCTCCTGCCGTTCCTTCACATAGCCCTTCAGCAGATGCTCAATGACCGGCGAATTGTCCAAGAAACCGTGTATATAGGTACCTATACAGTGGTCAGTCTGCATGACGGCCTCGTCGGTATCGCTCACTCCCTGATGAATCTCGTAGCCGCGACACGTCTGTCCGTCGAACAGGAATGTCACCTGACGGGTCCGCTTGTCGGCCGTCATCGTAGTGTGCAGAGGCAACAGGCCCAGTCCGGGCAGACTGGTCACCGAACCCTCGATGCCGTCGGGGTCGTCGATGGTCTGACCCAACATCTGATAGCCGCCACAGATGCCCACCACCATACGGCCTTCGCGGTGGGCGCGCTGAATGGCCTGTGCACACCCGTTGTGGCGCAGTTCCAGGAGGTCGTCGAGGGTGGTCTTCGTGCCGGGCAGTATGATGATGTCGGCCTGACTAATGTCCGTTGCATTGCTGGTGTAGAACAGATTGACACGCGGGTCGCGCTCCAGCACGTCGAAGTCGGTGAAGTTGCTGACGTGGCGCAACAGCACTACGGCCACGTTGACCTTTCCCTGAGCCAGTTGCCGCCGTTTGTGTTCCAGGCTGACGCTGTCTTCCTCCTCGATATGGATATCCTTGAAATAAGGTATCACGCCTAATACGGGTACGCCACAGATGTCCTCCAGCATGCGCCGTCCATCGTCGAAGAGTCGCATATCGCCGCGAAACTTGTTGATGATGATGCCCTTGATGAGCCGCCGGTCTTCTGGCGTCTGCAGCGCAATACTGCCATAGACGGATGCGAACACACCGCCCCGGTCAATGTCGCCCACCAGGAAGACGTCGGCACCGGCATGCCTGGCCATCGGCAGGTTCACCAGGTCAGTATCGCGCAGGTTCAGTTCGCTGATGCTGCCAGCCCCCTCCATCACAATGGGGTTATAGCGAAGGGCCAGACGGTCGTAGGCCTGGCATACCTCCTGACGGAAATCTATTTCCGACACACCTCTTCGCCAATAGTCGTAGGCGTTTTTATGGCCGATGGGCCGTCCGTGCAGCACTACCTGCGACGTATGGTCCGACTGCGGTTTCAGCAGCAGCGGGTTCATGTCCGTATGGCAGGGGATGCCTGCCGCCTCGGCCTGGACAGCCTGTGCACGGCCTATCTCCAGGCCGTCGGGTGTGGCATACGAGTTGAGTGCCATGTTTTGCGCCTTGAAGGGTGCTGGCTGATAGCCGTCCTGACGCAGTATGCGACAGAAGGCGGCCGCTACAATGCTCTTGCCAACATCGCTGCCTGTGCCGGCAAGCATGAGGGGGTGTAGTCGCTTCATAACTGATACAAATGGGTATAACTGGCTAATACGTTTTTATACTTGAATACGGGAGTCGGCACGGCCTCACCTCGGGCATTATAGACTTGTACGACGGAAGGCGGCACTTCGCCCAGGAACTGGCTGTAGTGGAACTCATGGCCACGATACTCCCTGCCGTCCAGCACGAAACGGCGATAGCCCAGCGACAGGCGGCGGTCTGACCGACGGGCAGTAATCGTGTAAGGCAGCACGCCACACATGGGCCACTCGCCCTCATCGGTCACAATGCTGCGGCAAAGGTACATCATGCCGCCACACTCCGCATGGATGCGCCCGCCCCGCTCGGCAAAGTCGCGGATGGTCTGGCGGCAGGCCGCATTGGCGGTCAACGCCTGCGCATACTTCTCAGGATAGCCACCAGGCAGGTAGAGCAAATCGACATCGGCCAAACTGGGCACATCACTTTCGGGATTGAAAAAAGCTACGGAACGAAATCCGTCTATCAACTCCTGATAGAGGAACGAGAAACTGTCAGCACTGCGGGCGCAGCACGCTCGGAGTCCGACTGGCTCGGACTGGGAGTCCGACCAGCTCGGACTGGGAGTCCGACCGGCTCGGACTCCCAGTGAGGTCAGGCCGCGCCAGTCGACATGATGCGTCAGAAGCTGCACCAACCCGTCGTTGGCCGTAGGGGATGAGTAGTCCAACCCAAGGTAGCGTGACCCCTGCTCCAGGTCGTCACGCTTTGGCAGACAACCGAAACAGCGCAGTTGCAAATCGTTGCACACCTGACGAAGCATCTGGTAATGACGCTCCGACCTTACCTTATTGTATATAATACCGGCTATGCGTACGTCGTCGCGGAAACGGATGAAGCCTGACAGCAGGGCTGCCATGGAGTAGGCTGCCGAACGGGCATCGACCACCAGCACCACAGGCAGGTCCAGCGTACGCGCTATCTCGTATGTGGAGCCACGTTCGCGGTCGTAGCCGTCGAAAAGGCCCATCATGCCCTCAACGACACAAATATCGGCTTCGGCTCCGTAATGCCGAAACAACTGGCCGACATGGTCGGGCGTGGCCATAAAGGTGTCAAGATTGATGCTGGGCCGGCCACATACCTCCGCATGGAACTTGGTGTCGATATAGTCGGGACCACACTTGAAGGGCTGCACACGATAACCCTGCTGACGGAACAATGCCATCAGCCCTCTTGCAACCGTGGTCTTGCCGGAGCCGCTAAAGGGAGCGGCTATCAGGAAAGCGCTTTTCATGCTGCAAAGGTACAAATAGACAAATAGACAAATAGACAATAGACAAAAAATCCCTCGAACTTCGAGGGATTTTACTTATTCGTTGTTATGAATCCGTCCGTGCTGCCGCAGGTTCCAGTATTGATTTTCCTGTCTGTTATGATTCCAGTAGTCATAGCACTCTTCCGAACAAAACTGCTTGGTTGGGGTGCACAATATTCCGTCTTTGCTCAGCACCTTATTATCTGGTCGATATATAGGATAGCGATTGATAACGCGATTGCAAAAGTCGCAACGTACCTCATAAAAACAAGTAATCATATTGTGCCTATTAACAGTAATACCTGATGCGAATTAAATGGCGCGGTTTACCGAAAGGGGTCCAGCTTACGTGAAGCCAGCCCCGACCTGTCAACAACTGGTCGGTATACTTCGAATATATAAGGTAATCCTTCAGAGCTTGAAAACGGCTTGGGTCACTGGGTCGAATGTCGGCAGCGCAACCCGTAAGGTGTTGCGAGTTGACAACACCGCCAACCTGTGCATTGTAGGCAGGATTGCGAAAGCCGGAGGTGACGATGAGGGGGCACCCCACTTTGTCACGTGCTGGTTCCAGTAGCATCAGGCATCCGTAGGTCATGTTGACTATTTCCTCTACGGTTGGAATGTTGTCAGGATGCTCATTGAGTTTCAAAAATTCTTTAAGTCCGAAGTGGGGAGAGAGACGGATGGAGTTGAGTTCATCTTTCATAATTTGTTAATATTTGAAGTTTGAAATTTAATGTTTACTATCTCATAAATATAACTATGCACATCACGATGGCAACAAGCCAGCCAACAACGGTTACAATGATGAACTTATCGACAATCTTCTGCTTTTTGTACTTCAGTCGCTCGATTTCGTTCAGGTTCATCATGTGTTCGCCGTACTTGGCCTCAAATGCTTGTTCAACATATTTCTTCACACATTTGGCTATTTTTTGGCGGCTTTCCTGTGGTATCTTGTATAGCGTTTTTTCGTATTCGCCCGAAGGAGTGACGAAATAATCAGCACAGTCCACGGTGAACTCATACTTTTCCAACTCCAATTCTCCGTAGCGCTTACTATAGAAGCGGCCTGTGAATTGAATCTTGGTCACGCCCTCCTTCTCATAGATTTCGCGTGCACGCTCTCCGATTTTCTTGGCTTTCATCTGAGCCATCTCCACCAAAAGGTTGTAGTCATTCAGTGCTAACTCCACTTTGGGGTTAACGTAGGTGTCTTTTAATATTTTCTCAATCATATATTCTTTTTTAATTTAAAACAACCAACCTCCAAACACTTCTCCATTTGAAAATGGGCAATAGGCGAACTGCTGGGGATTTTTATCACAAATCAGTGTATCGCGCTTAAAATTTTGAAGTGTTACTACCTTGCCAATTTTCCAAAGATATACCTGTTGACCACCGGCATACTTTTCTATGTATTCTTTTGAAACACAAAGACGATTCTCAAACCAATCCATGATATAGTTGTCAATGTTGGTTGCCCATACACCATCAACTCTACACCAGCAACGAATTTTGTCCGTGCCTTTTTCTACTACAAAAAAACCATCCACGCCAATCTTCCAATGCTTTGGCTGGTTTTTTCTCATTTCATAAGTTTTCTCTCCAGAGATAATTTTCTCTATCAAGTCCTTGGGTAAAGTAATCAATATATTCATAAAATTTGTGTAAGACTATGAGTTCATCTGAGTTGATCATTTTCGTGAGGTCACGAAAATGATACCTTTTCAATCTATTTCTATTTTAGAAAATGTTTCTTCTATAATATCTTTAGCCCATAAAAATGCAAAGTCCCAGCCACATAAAAACATCTTTAATTCCAAAGGTGAGTTTTTATCAACATTTTCTATGCTATTTCGCATTTTTTCCAATTTCTCTTTCAATACATGTTCTAATTCTTCTTTTTTCATACTCATTTTGAATTTTATGGTATTTGGACGGAGGTCATTGCCTCCGTCCAAATCCTGTTTTAAATCTTCATATTCGGTAAACATGATTTCGTTCTTTTTTCTTTACTTAGATAGAGAAGCCTATTTGAGCCGCTATCATGTCATGCAGGGCAAGCGACTGAGGCAGAATCGTGGGGATGTCTGCACTTGCAGGCTTTAGTTGTCGATTGAAAATATTGTAGGCATCCCAGAAGTTGTGAATAGATTCCTTTTCCTGCAAGAAAATTTCAACCGACTTATTGATTTGCGTATTGTTCAGCGCGTATATTGTCGTATCACTGAACGAGGCATCAACTATCACACGCTGTTCTACCATACGCCCCACCAACTGATAGAAGCTATCATGAAGGAATGTGGTATCTTTGCACTTCTCAATGAACTCAATTCTACGTTCAGAATCCTCGTCAAAGTGGCTGAACCATTCATCCACTTGTTTCAGCAGATAGGGAATATCACGCTGTTCCTTCTTTAATTTTTCTTTACCCCAACAGCTGTAATTAGACACGACATCTTGATAGCCCAGTATCGTCTGGTTCTTGCAGATTCTGACCATCGGGCCAATACCCATCTGGATGCCCTTCTGGTGATAGGCGATGCACAAAGTTGTGACTAACTCGTCGGTGCTGTTTTTGTGAAGTTCAATAGTGGTGTATACCCTACGAAGCAGGTGACTTTCTACTGACCCTTCGCCAAACTCCTTTTCCAACTGAGGCAGCGTCGTTACGCCTGGACGATACTTATCACGATTCGATGCAGCAAAAATCTCGGTAATGACAGGTACAAGATTGTAGGCTTGTGCCTTATCCATTACGTCATCAATGAGCTGGAAGTGATAGATGCCGCCAACAGGTGAGCCGTCAAGATGATTTTCGTGATACGTTTGCCGAAGCTGTTCTATAGTCAAGATGGCTATATTGTTTACAAAGTTAATTGTCTCTGCCATAATGTCCCATTTTAAAAGGTTTGTACCAAAGTAATTGGAGAGCCAATTTTTGTGATTCTGACCCGTGTTGCAAAGGCTGTAGTATTGTCCTGACGTTGCCATGAACTCACTACCAGCGAAAAAATGAATGGGTACCAACAACCTTGCTGCAAAGGCTTCTGGGCAAGCAGTTTTGCGGCATCACCATTGGCCTCCGCAATCAAGGAATCGTTGCCGTCGGTCAACTGCAATTCGACGGTGCAAAGAAGTTTCTTCTCATGATTCTGGTTTTCCCACTCTCTCTCGACATACTGACCTTGAGAGACGACTTTCATAATTTTTTCCATAATCTTTAAAATTTGATGTTTGTAAATATATTTTAGAAATCCTCGTCCTGCACGAAGTCCGTGCGAACATTTTCGTCATTTTGTGCAAGCAGTTCACCGTCCTCTAATTCTTGCTCCACTCCTATATACTGGAACTTGTTTGTCTTAAAGATTTCAAGAAAGACATCTGTTTGTTCTCCGTTAAACAAATCCTCCATGATCTCCTTGAACTTGTCATATAGCTGTTGGTTAAACTCCAGCGAATAGAAATTCTTCGGCATGCCAATAGCTATATCTCCAGAGGGCAGATGTGCCTCGTCAATCAAGCGCGCTTGAAACATATTCTTCTTTCCGTAACCTTTGGCTTTCTTGTATAGCTGTGGCCACCATAAATCACCTCCGTAGACGCAATATTTCAGACGATACAAACCCAAGTTCAGAGCGGTACCAGCACGGAAAGTTGCTTCTGGTGACACCTCTTTCAGTTCCAGTGTATGGCATCGGAAATCATACTGAGGTATGCTAAGGATGCCATGCGTTACCAGACTATTGCCTTTTGTCCTTTTTAAAAATAACTTATACATTGCTTATCTTTTTATATACATTCTTTACATTTGTTTTTTCGATAGCTTTGTCCTTCATCCATCGCCAAATGATTGTTTCTGCCCTTGTCAAGATATTCATTGAAATACATTTTTTTACAAGGTCGTTCTTTGAAAACTCATTGGGTAGAGTTTCAAAGAGAGAAGTGTGAGTTTTGACGCTTTCAACACTGGCTTCTGAAGAAATCTTGTTATACTTTTCACCGAAAAGTCTTAGTGATTCCCTTAAATCACACTCAATATACCAGAGCACGAAATTCTTGATGATTTCCTGTTCGCGTTTATTGATTTTCGCCCAACACTGCGTGCAAAGCATGGCCAGACGGAAGCCCTTTAGTGCAGCTCTCCTACGAAAAACGTCCTTTGCCTCGTCAAGACTTTTTGAGGCTTCAAGGCGCTTTGTTTCCAGCCAATTTTTTAAAGCAGGATATAACCATGTCAGGTCAACGGAGGTTCGTTTGAGATAGTTGAAACGCCAGTTGATATTCTTGTCATACTCCTTTGCGGACGTATAATAAGTGTAGGCATCGTCGATGGTGTTTTCAAGCGGTTTTTCGTAACTCATGTTATCGCAACGTTCTATAAACTTGTCGATAACTTCCATTTGCTTTTTGTTCAACTTTTTCCATTCTTCAAATGGAGCAAATTTCTGATTGCGAATTTCGCAAATGCTGACACGCGTTACCATACCATCCTCTACGTTAGAATAGTATTGTTTCACTGCACCGGGCGTACCTGTCAGCAAAATGTTGTAATATAGCTTTACCTTGCCCTTGAATGTTGCATTGCTCTTGAAGGACTGGCCATATAGACTATTATCCCATGCACAGCGGAACATATCACTTTTGTCACCACCTCCACCGGCTTTGGTACCTTTACGGAAAGTGTCAACTTCTTCGGCATAGGTAAACATATGGTACCCGCAGTTGTCGCGCATCTTTTCGAGGAATTCAGGCAATGAGAAGATGGCGGGCATGATGCGCACTTTGACGTGTGGCATATCTGGCTTCGTCTTGTTGTCGCCCAGCGTATTACGTTCTATCAAATACAGCTGTTCACGAATGGAGTTGATTTCGTCGCGGACTGAAATCTTTTCCAACAGCAAATTGACGATTCGGCTGACAAAAGACTTGTTGCTGGAGGGAGGGGCGTAGATTGTAGAAAAGAATGTCGTTGTCTGGGTGGTGGTATCCATATATTCAGACTTGATATAGCTGCACAAGGTGCCCATCACGGGCAGAAGTGCCACGACAGTGGGGTAGACAAAATCTGGTGGGCAGATTGAGCAGAATTCACGGAATACTGGCGGCATCGTTGGAGGCGGGGGCAATAATGCTGGTTCGGCCTCCAGATAGTTTTTCTTTTCAACCTCACTATTGCTTTTACCTTCGTAATAGCCATGCTCTTTGAGCCAGTAATAAAAATCCTTGGGGATTAATGTTGTATTGTTAGACTTGCAGATGCTGACACACTGGCTCCAGCGCTTTTCTGGTGTGCCCTCGCATAAAGGTAGGATGGCAAAAACGTACCTGGGGTCACTGTCGCAGAGGTTACGGAAGTTCTTAATCAATTCGTTATAGAAAGCATGGCGTTGGCCTTGTTCGGGAACACCTCCCTTGCTCTTTATATATTCTTCAGCTATTTGGCGTATGGGCACACCATTGTATTTCATCTCAAGCATTTCGTTCGTTATCTCTGGCAGTTTCGATTTCGAAACACCTTCTTTTGAATTGCTTGAATCTTCGGTTTCGCCAGAAGATTGTATGATTTCATCTACGTCCTCAGTCCATAAAGCCGGGTCAATAAACAGGTGCCATGCGCGTTTGACTATAAATGAACCACGGGCCAAATCCTTGACTACGGTATCAACATCGCCAAACAAGTCCAAATGGAAGCGTTGAGCGGTGTATTTTATCTGCTCCGCAATGGTTGTATATTGCGCCACAGCCTTGCACACCATTCTGAATCCTCCACTCGGCGTTTCGTGAATCAGACGAATTCCAGATTCATGCAGCATATATTCAAGTGTCTGGCCGTTGAAGCGTTCTGAGTCAGAATCTAATATGACTTTTTGAATCTCAAACAGAATTTGCTTGGCACTCTCCTTGGCATGATCAATGTCAATGTAAAAATACTGGGTAGGCTTCTGAAATTCGGCCTGACGTCGGTGTTCTTTGTCATAACCGAGCCAGAGCGCAAGAGGAAGAGCACCCTTCACCTTGTCATAACCATCTGGGTCGGTATCGTGAAGGGCGCGGGCGCGGTCACACAGCTCCTCCACATATGGGCGGTCAATCAGTTCTGAATAACTCGCTTCGTCCAAATCTATTGTAATTGAGGACGTTTTTGATGATAGATAGGAAAATTTAATCATGTTATAAGTCTATTGTACGTAAATTTTGATAGCAATCTAATAATGCTGCCTTAAATTTTGCAGCCAATTCTTCTTTGTCACACAAATCGAATGTGAAGACAACACGCACTATTTTCTTGCTGGAAAATATGCAGTAGTTGTCAGAGTCAAATTTCTTCCGTAGGTTGTTGGGCTTGGTGCCCATCTTGTACGGACGAACCTTGATGGTACCATTGGGATTGATACGAAATGAACCTTGGTAGTTTACACCTACTTCAAGTGTCATCTGCTCGTCGCTGTCATACTCTACAAGTGCCAGGTCTTTGCTTAAGTCTTTTTCATTCATCGGTAAAAATATTTAAATTAATTACTTTTTACTTCCACCTTCTTATAGGAAAATTTCTGGCCATTATATTTTTCTATGGCTATCTTTCGAATTTCCCTGCAAAGGAAGCTGTTTTGACGGTAGTTTAATGCACGCGAAACATTCCACGTGCCATACTTCGAATTGAGAAGTTTTCGGTCTGATTTTGAAATAACTATTTTCTCCATGTTTGCAATTTTGCCGCAAAAGTAATATTTTCCATGTAAACAAAAAAAAAAAAAACGTTAAAAAATATAAACTACTTGAAAGTTCTTGCAAAAAATATTGTATTTTACAGCCATCTCTCTGAAAATCAACAATATACAAAATGTCTATTGTCTATTTGTCTATTTGTCTATTTTCGAAAATCGGCCAATGACTATTGGGTGAAGAGTTAAATTAAATATATATTTATATATAATATAATATAATATATATATATATATAATATTGCAAATTTTTGCGCGCAAGGAAAAAAGACAAATAGACAAATAGACAAATAGACAAAGCGCGTTTCGCGCTTTTTCAAGGCTTATAAAAA
>AUXO014888714.1_pt1 | contig 12321 bp, 8 predicted proteins | sample 768731 | NCBI WGS metagenome assembly AUXO01 (sample SAMN02715735, study PRJNA202380) | gut metagenome | biome: sheep rumen | host: Ovis aries | place: New Zealand: Palmerston North | reverse complement strand
CCGGTACTTTAAATTTTCAAACGAAAGTGCAGAAAATTTATTAGTACCTCTGTGCGAGGACCAAGCGCGAGCGGTCCCTGGATGAATATTTTTGCATATAATGCGACAGCCCCTTTCTGACTGCCTGTATCAGCTATCTGTTGCGGCAACCTCGTCTATTTAACTCAGAAGGTCTATCAGGTCCTCCCTCGTCATGGTCTGAAGCGTACCGCCCTCACCGCGAAGGATCTCGTCCGCGAGATCCTTTTTCTGTTCCTGCATATGCTGGATCTTTTCCTCAATGGTGCCGCGCGCGATCAGCTTATACACATTGACGACGTTTTTCTGCCCGATTCGATGGGCCCTGTCTGTCGCCTGATTCTGAACGGCAAGATTCCACCACGGATCATAATGGACAACTACATCCGCACCGACAAGGTTCAGACCTGTACCGCCTGCTTTCAGGGAAATCAGGAAGACCGGTACGTCCCCGCTGTTAAATCGCTTGACAAGACGCAGCCTTTCCTCCTTAGGGGTCTGTCCTGTGATCAGATAATATTCAATGCCGCAGGCCTTAAGATCGGCTTCGATCAGAGAGAGCATGGTCGTGAACTGTGAAAAGACGAGCAGCCGATGGCCTCCGTCGATCGCTGTATTGATCAGAGTGATCAGAGCCTCCCGCTTTGCGCTCCCGCCCACATAATTCTCGACCAGGAGAGAGGGATCGCAGCATATCTGGCGCAGACGCGTAAGCTCAGCCAGTATTTCTATCTTATTCCTGCTGAAATTCTCATCCGAGCTGGATTCCAGCATTTTCTTCATTCTCGCGACATGAGCATCGTAGAGCTTTCGCTGTGACTCTTCGAACTGAGCAAAACGTGTTTCCTCCAGCTTCTCGGGCAGATCCTTCAGAACATCTGATTTGAGTCTGCGAAGGATGAACGGAGAGGTCATTTTTCTCAGTCTTTCCGATGCTGCTTCGTCCCTGTTCTTCGTGATCGGTGTCTCCAGCTCTCTGCGGAAGGTATCATAAGGGTAAAGAAAGCCCGGCATCAGGAAGTCAAAGATACTCCAGAGCTCTGAGAGCCTGTTCTCGATCGGAGTGCCGGTAAGGGCAAATCTGTGCCGGCTGTGCAGGATCTTAACGGATTTTGCGGCGGCAGATGCCGGATTTTTGATATATTGAGCCTCATCCAGGATATTATAGTAAAAGGTAAGTGACTCATAAATGTCTATGTCTCTCTTCAACAGGTCGTAAGATGTGATCAGGACATCATAATCTTCATATCGGTGAAGGATGTCTTTTCTCATGTCTTTGCTGCCGGCGACAGGACATACCCTGAGGGCCGGTGCGAATCTCGTGAACTCATCGAACCAGTTGTAAATCAGAGAGGACGGACATACAACGAGAGAGGTCCTGGAAGATGAACGTATGGCATTCCCGGTGTTCCCGACATCCTCCTCTTCTATGGGATGACTGTCTTCCGACAATTTCACCGTATCAGTGATATATGCGGGAGTGTTTTCTGCGTTATCTGTGATATGAGCGGGAGTGTTTTCTGCGTTATCTGTGATATGAGCGGGACTGTCTTCTGCTACATCAGAAAAATGGGCGGGAATGTCTTCCTTCATATCTGAAATATGGGCAGTAACGACGCCTGCCGGCTGCTTTCGCTCATCGACAATGATTTCCTCATGTTCTTTTTCATAGAGCAGGACCGAGATCATCTGCAACGTTTTTCCGAGTCCCATATCGTCAGCGAGAATCCCTCCGAAGCCGGAGCGGCTGACGGTCAGGAGCCATTTGAATCCGTTTTTCTGGTAGCCGCGCATGATCTTTTTAAGAGAAGCCGGGAGCTGATAGTCGGAATCCCGTGAAGTCTTGAAATTACGGATCAGGTTCCTGAAATGATCATCTCTGTTGGCGGAGATTTCTTCGTGTTCCTCCAGCATCTTGTCGAGATAAAGCGCCCGGTAAACGGGAATATGCATTTTCCCCTTTACGAATTCCTTCGGGTCCAGATGGAGAGATTCCATGACAGACTCCAGCGCTGCCACATTTTCATTCCGAAGATCGACAAAATCACCGTTTTTTAAGCGGTGGAATTTTTTCCTTCTTTTATAGCTTTTCAGAATGTCATAGAGCTCTTCGGGGGAGAAGTCCTCCGTCAGGATCTCAAGCGTCATGATATCGCTGTCAATTGCGACGCCGAAGGTCATATTCCACTTGCGCCGGATGTGAAGATTGTCGAAACGCGATGTCGTATGGACTTCTCCGAAATCCATCAGCCTGCGCACGCCTCCGTCCAGGATCGAGTAGACGGCGTCATCGGAACGCTCTGTGGAAAAGAGCCGCTGATCATAATTGTATTCCGGAAAAAGCGTCAGGATATAACCGATCAGAGCCGTTTCCGTGTCGGTATCCCTGTACATCTCCGGCGTTTCGATCTGATGCCTTTCCGGTGTCAGAATAATCGTTTCTTTGTCGTAGCCTGCAGTGACCATACAGGTTATCTCATCCTCCGACGCATCGAGATAGAATCGGAAGACGGCCTTCGGAGGCAGGTATTTTTCTATCGTTTCTGTGTCGTGCTCCGTCACGTCGGTATATTTTTCTATGGACGGAAGAACTTTATAATAAAAGGTCGAGAGATTTTTCCTCCCTACTGTCATACTTCCGCCCTTAAGAGTATCCGCTATGGGAAATATGGCTTCCGCGTTCTCGTTGCTGATCCTGCAAAAACGGTAAATACCCTCGGAAATGTGTTTTATGACGTACGTATATTGTACCCCCCGGAAGAGGGCTGGCGCTGTTCCGTTGACCGTTATGCCCTGAAAACGATTGCTGACGTCATTCTTGGAGCGAATGGTCAGAGGGAGAGTGTAAGGCTCCTCCGCAAACCGGATCGACGGATTTTTCTCCTTTCCGTAATCAGGAATATACGGAATAACAGTCGAATCAGCAATATCAAAGAGTGTATCCAGTCTTGAGCCGAAGAGCGGGAAAATGCTCTCGCCTTCGGAGTCCTGCTTCCAATAGGAATCTCCCGTTGATCCGATGCGTTCGGCCTCATCGATCCGGGCGTTCAGGATCATTGTATAGTATTTTGCAGACTGATCATCAAACGTGTGTGCCGCAAAATCGATATAGTTATTTTTTCCGACGGGCATCCGTTCCTTTTCACGGACCGCGCGGATGAAGCTGCCGATATTTTTGACGACATACTGTCTGTCAACACCGACCTTAAAGTCCAGACAGAGGTTCCGGTACCCGTGCCGGAGCCGTGGAATAAGTTTTACGTCATGAGAAATCTGATCCGCGGAAAAAGCTTCCGATTCATTTTCAAATGCCGATGTTCCCATTTTCCGGTATCTTTCCAGAAGTTCCGAGGCATTTTCACTGGTCGCGTCTCCCGGATGGTTCCTGTCCAGATATTCCTGCAGGAGAAGAAGAAGTGCAATTTCGTGTGTGCAGAGAAAGATCGATCTGCCGACAGATCTGCGCCAGAATTCCGGACTGGCCATGTTTCCGGGACAGCCCGGGACCGAGCAGCTGTTTTCAAGTATCTCTTTGTCTGAAAAACGGATACGGATCGAATAATTGGCACCTGAATGAGGCACGGTATAATAACCCTCAGCTTTTCCGATCAGCCCTGTCTGTCTGGGATCCGATGAATAGCCGAAAGTTACCGAGGCAAGTGTGACAAATCCCTCCCGGACCATCTCTCGAGCGGTATTATAGTCTGCGGATGAGAAGCGGTACCTGCCGGTAATGGAGCTCAGGTCATAATAGTTATAGGATTCTCTGTATGCGGGAAGAGAGTTCTTATTTTCCGGGATCTCTGTACCGATATCTTCGGAAAGACCGGGGATATCTTCCAGAAGACTGCTGCTTTCTGCCTGGTCCAGAAAAGGATTTATGAGTTTTTCGGAAGAATCTTCTTCCTCTGTGTCACTTTCCGGATAGCCTGTTCCGAACGCCCAGGGATACTGTGCTTCGATTCGATACATGACCGCAGCCATATGCTTGCACACCTGTCCTCCCCGGGCGAACGGACAGCTGCATTTCATTACGGGAAGATAAGGATCCGTGAGGTCAACGGAGACGGCATAGATCATACTTCCGCTTCCTTGTACATGAGCCTCGTAGCGGTCACCGGTCTCAGTAAGATCGAGGACGCCGGCGTTTCGATAATAATGATATCCTCTGTTTAATATCGTCCGATTAAAGAGTCTTTCCCAGTTCATACATACACCTCGTCCGTACAGTAAGTTCAAGTTTCCCGATAGGATGTGATAAGATGAAAGAAACTCCGCCGACCGTATGCGGTATTTGATGCTGCATACATTCAGCGGAGCATTTTGATTCGTAATTATTTCAGGAATCCGTTGACGATCTGTTCCTCGGCCTCTTTTTCCGTGAGACCGAGAGTCATGAGTTTCATGAGCTGCTCGCCGGCAATCTTACCGATCGCAGCCTCATGGATCAGACTGGCATCGATATCGTTGGCTGTCAGCTGCGGGCTGGCTGTCACACAGCCGTGGTCCATGATGATCGAATCACATTCGGAATGACCGGCACACGGAGCATTTCCGTTGATCCTGCTGTCAAAGTGCTGCCAGCTGTGTTCCTTGGCAACGCTTCTGCTCACGATATTGGCGGAGCATCCCTCACCGTTCAGATCAACATTGAAATAAGTCTTGGCACGCTGTACACCTGTTGTCATGATTTTTTCTTTCACAACAAGTGTCGCGCCTTCTTTGAGATCGCCTTCGGTGCGTCGGTCTGTGTCATCAATGCCGGCGATCTGTGTGGTCTCCATCTGCATGTCAGCACCTTCTTCAAGGTGCACGATCGTGGTAGGATTCATGACACGCTTACTGACTTCATCACCTGAGCCGTAATGCTTTTCAACATAGCGGAGCTTTGCGTTCTTTCCGACGTAGAAAGTGTGGATGCCGTCATGCTGGCTGAGCTCTCCGCCGCAGTTGTGGATTCCGCAGCCGGCGATGATCGTGACATCGCTGTCTTCTCCGATATAGAAATCATTATACACAAGGTCGGTAAGACCGGTCTCGCTGATAATGACCGGGATGTGGACACTTTCCCTTTTGGTGCCCGGCTTGATATAAATCTCTATGCCGGGTTTATCTGTCTTCGGTACGATCTCGATGTTGGCTGTGGAGTTACGGGCTGCCGCCTTGCCGTTGGCCCTGATATTGTAGGCACCGACCGGAAGAGAATCGAGATCGGCAATTTCCTTTAACAAAGTTCTCTGAATTTCATCCATGACAGTACCTCCTTATCGCAGCTGCTGAGCGAGAATATCACAGGCTGCATTGCCGGCGTCAGCGCTTCTTAAAAGATCCGGTAGAATCTCATCCCGGGTTCCTGTTTTCGTGACCTGACCGTCACGGATCACGATGATCTTGTCGGCAATGTTCAGGATGCGTTCCTGATGACTGATGATAAGAATACTGCCGCGTGTCTCTTCATACATTTTCTCGAAAACATGAATCAGGTTCTGGAAGCTCCAGAGGTCGATCCCGGCTTCGGGCTCATCGAAGACGGAGAGCTTTGTTCCTCTCGCCAGTACCATGGCAATTTCAATACGTTTCAGTTCACCTCCGGAGAGGCTGTCATTTACTTCACGGTCGATATAATCTCTTGCGCATAATCCGACCTGACTGAGAAAATTGCAGGCATCGGTCAGTGTCGTATTTTTGGGCGCTGCGAGGCGAAGCAGGTCACGCACCCGAAGACCTTTAAAGCGCACCGGCTGCTGGAAGGCGTAGGACACGCCGAGATTTGCACGGTCAGTAATACTCATATGTGTGATATCGACACCATCGAGCAGGATCTGTCCGCTGGTCGGTTCGTAGATGCCGGCGATCAGTTTCGCCAGTGTGGATTTGCCGCCTCCGTTAGGACCGGTAATAGCAACAAAACGTTCATCGATCGTAAGACTTACATCTTTCAGTATTTCAACTGTGTCATCGGCTACAAAGCCGACGTTTTTTAGTTCAAGCATAAAAAACCTCCATGTGTCTCCTCTGACTGCTCATCGGTCTTACAGATACGGGTATCTGTGTAGTATATGTCATGAAAAGGGACACTTCCTAATATAATACAGGGGAAAGAGGGACAAATCAAGAACAAGGTGCAGGAACTGCACCTTGTATACATGAAAAGATATATTTATCAGATTTTTGCCATGCAGCAAATACAGCGGCAGGCCTTCGTCAGGTCGCAATATGCAGTATATTGGTGGCGAGTGCAAAATATATAGACAGTGAGATCGCGTCGACAATCGTCGTGATCAGCGGTGAAGCCATAACGGCCGGGTCGAAGCCGATCTTGGCCGCGATCAGCGGCAGAGAGCAACCGACCAGTTTGGCAAATGTAACAACGAGCACCAGTGTGATGCAGACGATCGCTGCAATCTTCAATTCAAGGCGGTCCAAAAGCATCAGCTTGACAAAATTGGTCGTGGCAAGAGTCAGACCGCACAGAACAGCTACGCGCACTTCCTTCCAGATGGCGCGAAAGATATCTTCAAATTCCACTTCACCGAGTGAGAGACCACGAATAATGGAAACACTGGCCTGGGAGCCTGCATTTCCGCCGGTGTCCATCAACATGGGAATGTAGGCCGTCAGTACGACGTAGGATGCGAGGGCCTCCTCATAACTCGTGATGATCGCACCGGTGAACGTGGCGGAAATCATGAGCAGCAGGAGCCAGGGCATTCGCTTCCGGTAAGTCTCGAATATACCGACTTTAAAATAAGGTTTGTCGGTCGGGATGATAGCGGCCATCTTTTCAATATCTTCGGTGGCCTCTTCTTCGAGAATGTCGACAACGTCGTCGATCGTGATAATACCGACGAGACGATATTCGTTATCCACAACGGGCATGGCGGTAAAGTCGTATTTCTTGAACATCTGGGCCGCTTCTTCCTGGTCGGTCAGCGTGTTGATACTGATGACATTATCGTTCATGATGTCGCCGATCAGTTCATCACTTGATTTCAGAAGAAGATAGCGGAGCGCGACGGTACCGACCAGCTTTCTCCGCTTGTCGAGGACGTAGCAGATATTGATGGTTTCGGAATCAAGTCCGATACGCTTGATACGTTTTATGGCGCCTTCGACCGTCATCGTCTCGAGCAGGTCGATATACTCGACCGTCATGATACTACCCGCGGAATCCTCCGGATAGCGAAGCAGATGATTGATGTCAGCCCGGGTCTCCGGCTGAGCGTTTGCAAGAATTCTCTTGACGACATTGGCCGGCATTTCTTCCAGAAGGTCTGTAGCATCGTCGGCCATCATGTTATCGATGATGTTGGACGCTTCCTTGTCGGACAGGGAGGAGATGATATACTGCTGGTCATCTAATTCCAGATCCGAGAAGACGTCTGCAGCCATATCTTTCGGAAGAATGCGGAAGATCCTGAGAGAATCCTCATCCTCCATCTCATCCATGATTGCGGCGATATCGGCGGTATTCATCTCGGACAGGGTCTCGCGAAGCTCTTTGTATTTTTTTGCCGAGAGCAGTTCACGAAGATATTCTTCGTTTATCTCTTTTATTTCATCCATCGCATAAAGTCCTCCTTTGCGCAAAAAGTGGTTTTCATGGGTTGATTAGGATAAGGACCGTCACTGCTTATGTCACTCATGAAACCACCTCCTTCTGCATCGGTAAGACTTTGAAAACAACATGTCAACAGGTTTAATATTAGCACAGAAAATATTGTTTGCAAGACATAAAACACTTTTTGGGACAAGTCTGTACCATGAAAATGAGTGACGTATTTAGTGAATTTTGCTATAATATGATCAGAAAAGCCTGTGAAACAGAGGAGGTGTTTTTATGAAAGTCGGATGTGTTAAAGAAATTAAGAATAATGAATTCCGTGTCGGACTTACACCGGACAATGTAAAAGCATATGTTGCCGCCGGGCATGAAGTTCTGATCGAGAGGGGCGCAGGTCTCGGATCCGGATTTACGGATGATGAATATGAAGCAGCCGGAGCCAAAATGTATGAGTCAAGTGAGGCCGTCTGGGATAACTCGGAAATGATGGTCAAGGTCAAGGAACCTCTTCCGGAGGAATACAACAGTTTTCATAAAGGACTTATACTTTATACCTATCTTCATCTTGCTCCGGACCCGGAACAGACAGAAGCGCTGCTCAGACATAAGGTGACCGGTGTTGCCTACGAGACGCTCAGAGAGAGAGACGGAAGTCTGCCGCTCCTCATTCCGATGAGTCAGATCGCCGGACGCCTCAGTATTCAGGAAGGCGCAAAATACCTGGAGAAGAAGTTTGGCGGAGAAGGGATCCTTCTGGCAGGTGTCCCGGGCACACCGAAGGGGAAAGTTGTCATTCTCGGTGCGGGCACAGTCGGTGCCAATGCCTGCCGGGCCGCAGTCGGTATCGGAGCGGATGTCACGATCATTGATATTAATCTGAAGCGTCTTGAGTATCTGGACGAGATTTTCGGTGCCAGGATCCAGACACTGGTATCAACGGATGGCAATATCGAAAAAGCTGTCAGAGATGCGGATCTTGTCATCGGCAGTGTTCTGATCCCGGGTTCCGCAACCCCGAAGCTCTTCAAGAGAAAGTATCTGTCTGAAATGAAGAACGGAGCTGTCTTCGTTGATGTCGCGATCGATCAGGGCGGCTGCGGTGAATCTTCCCATATAACAACACATGATGACCCGATCTTTATCGAGGAAGGTGTTGTTCATTATTGTGTCGGGAATATGCCGGGTGCCGTCTCCCGGACATCGACGATCGCACTGACCAATGCAACGCTTCGCTACGGTCTGCAGATCGCGAATAACGGACTGAAGAATGCCTGCAAAAAGAATGACGTCATTTATTCGGCGATCAATACCTATGACGGTAAGATCACTTATAAGGGTGTTGCCGAATGCTATCCGGATTACCCGTATGCAGATATCAGAGATATTCTCTGATATCTTTCAAAGCGAATTGCTGTGCATTCCCGCGTGCCTGTGCATACGGAACAATGCCTCAGTGAAGCGTTTTACAGCTGAAAAATAACAGGGGCTGCCGCATCAGTCAGCATCACCATTACATATAGCCGGCATTTGCAAATATCGCCTGCTGTGTGTAGCGGTGTTCTGTCCGGATGCGACAGCCCTTTTTATTCGAAAATCAAACAGGTCAGTGCACACGAGCTGCCCGGAATCTGTTCCCGGAGGAATTATGATGAAAGTTCTCCGTCAGCCGGAAAACATTGTTAACAAGATGATAGAACGGGTCGGCAGATGTAATAAAAATGACTGCAGCTGATATGAATACGCAAAGCCCCAGCAGAATTACACCGTCGCCGAGGTATTCGTACAGATCAAGATATTTGAAGACATCTCTTATCAGACGATGCACAACGTATATGCTGAGTGTCCGTCCGCCGATATATGTGAAGAGAAACTTTCTTCTCGGTATGATGCCTAAAAAAGACACTGTCATGACAGCCGAGACGAAATACCATAATAAGCGGTATGCACACCCGGCGGCACCGGTAAGATCGAGTTTTGAGTAAGAACTCTTCGCATAGATTATCTTCAGAAAATCCGACAAGACGCTTTGTCTGAAGAACAGGAAAAGAAAGACTGCAAGCAGAATACCGGCAGAAAGGAGTCTGCTGCGTTTGCCGATCTTCTGTATCCAGGCACCGTCAAAATAGTAACCGGCCAAAAATGCGGGGAAGAACACGATCGTACGGGATAATGATAAGAAAGAACCCAGCCCGGAGACCAGACCGCACATAATTCCCAGGACAATCGAGAGAGTAAGCGAAATGACCGGCCGCGCCCGCGAGATAAAAGGAATCAGCAGATACCAGAAGAACATGGCTGCCATATACCACGGCGCTCCTGTGATCTTGAACAGTATTCTGAGCCTGATTCCATGTGTGAAAATGAATTCGATTATCTCGATACATATCGTAAAAAAGACAAAGGTGATCAGGAAACCGGCCAGTTTATTTCCTTTTCCGCTTTTTCGGACATAGCTCTTAGAAGAGTATCCCGATACGAACACGAAAGCCTGCATATGAAAAAGATAGATCCAGTAAAACAGTGCTTTCACGAACGGACCCTCGGATGATTTTACGGGCATAAGAAAATGTCCCAGAACGACAAGGAACATGAGTGCAAGTTTTAAATTGTCCCAGTAAGGGTCACGACGTTTTTCCATGATTTTCCTTCAGGCAGGGCTGCCTGTCCCGGTTGCAGTTTATCAGATGCCTTTGAGGGTGCGCAGGGATTCGGTCGGTAATTATGTCAGCTGACGCTGGGCAGAATCCTGTACTTTTGCCTCCAGACTCATACTTTAGCAAAATCATGGGATGAGTACAAAGCATTATAGATATAATTTGTGCCAGATGTTGCCTTAATCATTCTCTGTGATCCCTGTCAAAACGGATCAGATCTTTCACGACCTCGGAGGCGATGATCAGACCGGCGGTCGTCGGAACAAAGGCGTTGGAACCGGGAGGTATTTTTCCTTTCGGAGTCGCGTCTTTATCTGTCCGTGTATTCGCTGTCAGCGGCTTCATGGCCGGCTCTTTTGAGTAAACGACCTTGAGCTTTTTTATGCCCCTCTTCTTTAATTCCCGCCTCATGACTTTAGCAAGCGGACATACAGATGTCTTGTATATGTCTGCCACTTCAAGTGCGGTCGGATTCATCTTATTGCCCGCACCCATGCTGGAAATGACAGGAACGCCGGCTTCCTCCGCCTGCATGATGATCTGGATCTTCCCGGTGACTGTGTCTATGGCATCCACCACATAATCGTAGGTCGTGAAATCGAACCGGTCTGCAGTATCCGGGAGAAAGAAACAGCGGTGCTTTGTGATCTTAAGATCCGGATTGATATCCAGAAGCCTTCTCTCTGCAACGTCGACTTTATATTCTCCGATTGTTCCCGTCGTAGCCAGGATCTGACGGTTGATGTTCGAAAGGCAGACTGTATCATTATCCACAAGATCAATGGCGCCGACCCCGCTGCGCGCAAGGGCTTCGATCACATATCCGCCCACTCCTCCTACGCCGAAAACAATTACATGGGCGTTTTTAAGGATGTTCATTGCATTGTGACCGAGTAGAAGCTCGGTCCTTGAAAATCTTTCTGACATATTATCCTCCGAAAGAAAATGTTTGAGATCCATATGCTGTCCGGCAGCATTATTGATATCTATTTCTGGTTTTTCGTGATTGGAATGCTTCGTAAAAATCAGTATAACATAGTTCAATTTTTTGAGACAGGAAAAGCGAAAGGTGTGAAAAACTTGCCTGAAAAGACCGGTTCGTGGTATTATATCGCGGATATGCAATTAAGGACGCCTCGGCGTTCCTGCCACGACCGCGCACGTCTGCGAACGTGCGCATGGAATTCAGGGGAGAAGAGAAATGGGAAGGACGCTCACCAAAAGAGAAGAACTGTCGCACACTCTGATGCTCATCGTCTGTGCCATGATATGGGGCAGCGCTTTTGTTGCGCAAAGTATAGGTGCGGAATATGTCGGTCCCTTCACATTTCTTGCGCTGAGGAACTGGGTCGCTGTCATTTTTCTTCTGCCGGTCATTATGGTCAGGGACAGGATCATAATTATGCGGGGAGGTATCTCTGAGGCCCCCCGGAACCGATATCAGTGGAGAAGACTGATTCTTGGCGGGCTGCTCTGCGGTCTGTTTCTTTTCCTTGCAAGCGCGGCCCAGCAGATCGGCATCGCGTCGACAACGACCGCGAAGGCTGGCTTCATAACCGCGCAATATGTCATTATTGTTCCGCTTATATCATTATTCTTCGGCAGAAGGGTAAGACCGAAGATATGGATCTGCGTTCTTCTGAGCGTAATCGGGCTCTATCTGCTCTGTATAAACGGACCGCTTGAACTTGGCAAAGGAGATTCGATCATATTGGTCAGTGCTTTTCTCTATGCGTTTCAGATCATGAGTGTGGACCACTTCTCACCTGCGACAGATCCGGTCCGGCTTTCCTTTGCACAGTTCTTGACGACCGGACTTCTGGCTACATTCTGTATGTTGATCATGGAGCCGATCACAATGAATGCTCTTAGAGCGGCAGCCGGTTCCATTCTTTATGCGGGTCTTATGAGCAGCGGTGTTGCCTATACCCTGCAGATCGTAGGACAGCAGAATCTGAACCCGACGATCGCCTCCCTGTCCATGAGTCTGGAAAGCGTCTTTTCGGCTATTTCGGGATGGATCGTGCTCGGTCAGGTACTGAGCGCCCGTGAGATGACCGGGTGCTGCCTGATGTTCGCGGCGAT
>AUXO016834513.1_pt1 | contig 12322 bp, 14 predicted proteins | sample 768731 | NCBI WGS metagenome assembly AUXO01 (sample SAMN02715735, study PRJNA202380) | gut metagenome | biome: sheep rumen | host: Ovis aries | place: New Zealand: Palmerston North | reverse complement strand
TTGAATACAGACAAGTCCCTAACACCAGTCCCACCTACAGCCCTTCAGATGGGTAAGGTGTATGCTCGTCTCATTCTTTCAACTCGCAATAGCAATGAGGACTTTGCTGATGGCATATTCAGAGTCTACCATTCCCCTATTTGCCAACAGCTCGACAACTACAACTGCTCTGCCTACTACGAGCCATCGTACGTCATTACAAGAGCTTATAACCAGGGAAATTTCAATTAAGACAAACTTGTTGAAGAAATAAAAGAAAACAATATGGAAGAGAAGAAAAATATAGCACCGATTGATTTTGCGGCAATCTTCAAGAAACTATGGCCACATAGAAAGACATATTACAAGGTATTACCCGCCACACTGATTATCACATATCTCATCACTGTCTGCGTACCCAGATACTACAGATGTACCGTCAGCTTGGCACCAGAGCCTACAGGAGCCTCCATGTCTGGATCATTGGGCTCTCTGGCCTCATCCTTCGGAATGGGTTCTTTGTCAAAAAAGGGTAATAACGATGCGCTCTATGTAGAAATATATCCAGACATTTTGAAGAGCAATGACTTCATAGCAGAGTTGATGACCATTGAAGTCAAAACAAAAAAAGGTGACGTAAAAGCTAACTATTACACCTATTTGCGCGACCACCAAAGTGCAGCCTGGTGGGATGTCGTTAAAGGTACGATAGCAGAATGGATAAACCCTACGCCAAAAGACAGCTATGGTGGCGAGGAAAAGATTTCTATCTTCAATTTGACCAAGCAACAGAGTGACATTTTTGGTGCAGCCAGTGGCAATATCAACTGTGCTATTGACAAAAAGACCGATGTCGTTTCCATCACCGTAAAAGACCAAGACCCCTTAGTATGTGCTACGATGGCCAATGCTACTTGCAAGAAACTACAAGAATTTATTGTTGCCTATCGCACCAATAAGGCTCGCATCGATTACGATTATTACAAGAAGTTGACCATGGAAGCCAAGCAGGATTACGATAAAGCACGCCATCAATACGGCTCCTATGCTGATGCCAACCAAGATATTGTACTGACCAGTTACAAAGCCAAGGAAGAAGACTTGGAGAATGAGATGCAGTTAAAATACAATGTCTACACTGCCATGAACTCTCAAATGCAGACTGCTGCCGCTAAGCTACAAGAGGCTACGCCCGCCTTTACGGTTATCCAAAGTGCATCCATTCCTGTAAAACCTGCTGGACCTAAACGAATGATTATTTCTATCGCCATGACTATTATTGCATTTATTACATTATCCATTGGAATTATTGCTAAGGAGTATATTTCAGAAAACAAATAAACTTTTTTACCACAACAAATATTATGCCTTTATTAACTATCCTCATTACCACTTTCAATAGGGCTATCGTTTTAGATGTGCTTCTAGAATTGCTTAATAGTTATCAGCAAAAGGGACTTGATTTCAAAGTACTTATAAGCGATGATTGCAGTTCTGACAACACAGAAGAAATCTGTAAGGAATGGAAAACAAAGATGCAAGGGCTAGCCTACATCAAGACCAATGGTAATCTTGGGATGGACAACAACTTCAAAAATGCATATGAGAACTTTGATACAGAGTATTGTTGGTTATTAGGTGACACACGTCATATTAGCTACGAAGGATTAAAAAGTGTTTTAGATGTCCTTTCTGAAGCAAAACATGATGCCCTCATATTAAGATGCCGTGCAGAAATGTCACAGAAGAGAATGCTATATACGAACATTAACGCCCTGATGAACGAACAAGGATGGCACATCACAAATAACGCCTCCTGTGTCATTCCAAAAGAATTTATTAATCCGCTATTATACCACCGACACATGGGGACAACCTTTCTTCACATGGGACTTTTCGTCGAAAATCTATGCCAAATGGAACATTTTAAAGTTCTATACATGGGAGATGTGTATATTACAGAATTGAATGTACCACAGTTTCATAAAGTTGGATGGACAAAGCATCCTTTCCTAAATTTTGGCAAGTTGTGGTATACTTTTATTATGTCCTTGCCCAACCAAATTGATGTTGACATAAAGCATAAAGTATTACTTGACCACAATAAATACACAAATATTTTCGCTCTCCAAAATATGCCAAGATTCTTGTATCATTATGGAGACACTTATAGGAATAGTTATATACAGAACCGAAGATTTATGCACTATGTTTCAAATTGCCCTTTATTCATATATGATATAATTATCAAATACATACCCTTACAATTATATCATTATCTAGCATCCATCTATTTCGTTTTTAAGAAAAGAGCATAATTCCACATGAAGATGCATCTCGTTATTGTCTTTTTCTTCATTTTAACGGCATTTTTTGCATTTATAGAAGATAGATTAAAATCATCAAACAAGGTTTTAATACTAGCCTTTTACGTCTTTTTTATGGTACTTATTGCTACGACAAAGAGTATTGAGCATACGGCAGATGCATTAGCCTACGAGAGCATGTTTTATAACAATGATAGTTCATTACTAGAAATAACAACAGAGCCAACCTTTATCTACATTAGTCGTCTCGTATTACTATTGGGAGGGACTCTTAGTGTTCTGTTTTTTTTGTACGCAATTATTTCCATTCCACTAAAGATCATTACATTTAATAAATTAACCCCGTATATATTCACCTCACTTTTAACTTATATTCCAATCTATTATGAACTGCATGATTTGATTCAGATTAGAGCTGGCGCTGCTGTAGCATTTCTCGTCAGTTCTATAATTCCAATTACCAAAAAGAAATATCTCATCGCAACCCTATTAATTTGTATAGGAGCTTTATTCCATTATTCAGCTATTATATTTTTGCCTGCTTTACTCATTGGAAACAAATTGTTAACCGCCTCATGGAGAAAGGCAATAATGTGTATTCTTCCATTATTTATATTGATGTTTTTTCTTAAAAAAGATTTCTTTTCATTGATACCATCTTCTATTCTTCAAGGAAAAATGGAATACTATAAAGAAGCAACAGAAAAAGGAGATTGGGCTGGAGATTTCTCTCCTTTTTATATGCTCTACATTTGGATTAAATGTATTGTATTATACATTATTCTATGTTTCTACGATTACATCATTGCTAGAAACAAATTCGCTCCCATCATAATTACGTTATTTACTGCCAGTATTTTCCTATTACTATCTTTCTCCACTTTTCCTGTCATTGCCGGAAGACTCAGTGAATTATATGGGATTATTGATTGTATAGCATTTTCATATTTATTATATATAATCCGGCCATATTATCTTGTGAGGATTGCAATTTCGTTAACAGGATTATACATGATACTGTATTCTATGTTCTTTACTGAATATTTTACCTAGACAAAGCTCCTACCGTTGACATCACACAATATTCCCAAGAAAGAGAACGCATATCGTATTTTTGATAGACATCAATTTGAGTCTTATTGTCTATAATAGCTTGAATTTTTTCACAGAGTGCCTGGCTATCATTGAATTCAATCATCTCACCACATTTTCCTCCTTCTAACAAATCGGGTGCAGCACCTACTTTTGTCGTAATAATATAGTTTTTAAAACGTTTTGCTTCTGGTAATACTAATGGACTACCCTCAAAGTTACTCGTAAGCAAGAACAATTTAGACTTGTTGTAATAATCAAACAACATCTTTTTGTCCGATATTGGTCCTGTAAATATCACATTACATTTTTTATCAGGATTACGACGATAGAAATCCTCTATTTCCGTCATAAAAGAATCTTCTATTGAGCCTATTAAATAGCATTTCCATGAACCCATATTTACTTTCTCCAAGGCATCAAGAATCATACGCGTATTTTTTTGATATGTTCCTAATCTTCCTATAGTGATCATAACATTTTCTTTTTCCAAAAATTTTTTTAAATGAATATTTAAATCTTTAATAAGATCTTCATCAAACCCATTTGGCATTAGTGTCAATTTTTGACCATAATTAAAATATGGGGAGACAGACTCTTTCATTTTATTATAGCTAGCGGATGTTTCACAAGAAATAACATTCAAATTCTTTTCAAATACTTTAAGAAGAATACTCATCCAAAAAACAGGCTTAGCATCAGAATTTATATCCATGGGGTCTATATCCGATTTTACATATGTCTTACCTTTTGGATTAAATAATTTGTACAGGAGAATAAGGAGGTAAGTGGATCGCTTCAAATGAAAACGCATCATTATATCTATTTTGTTTGCATTTAACATCAAGTAGCAACAATAGAGAATACGACTTACCCATTTGAACTTATGTCCAATAGGGATAAGTTCGACTCCTTTGTATACACAAGGTAGCTCCTCCTCGCAACGCAAATATACTATTTTTACATTATAAGATAATTGTTTACCTATAAAAAAGGGGGTTAGAAACACATCCTTCCCAAAGTGAACATTACGCAAATAATCATAAAAAAGTACTATAGTCTTTTTTTCTTCCATTTATTATTAAATTTTGTATAACTAGACTTCAAGTTTTTCCAATCGTATGCTAATGGAACATAAGTTATCAAAAGGAGCACGCCAATCGTACATCCGCATAATAGAATTTTAAGCAAATCAATATTAATCCATAGAAGCCTATTAACATAAAAGCCTACCACAGAAACAAGGACCAATATAACATTTGAGTATAGCAACAGGCATAACAAATCAAAAGAAAAAACGGCTCTAGCAATATACATCATCCAAATCGCTGCTAAAAAATGAGCGATAAATACAGATATCGGGAAAACATAAAGATTGCCTATCATTTTAAATCCGACAACAAATAATAATGTGACAAATAATTGTGTAACGACTCCTGCCAATGCATATATTTTTCCTTTCCCATATGATAACAAAACAAATCCAAAAATGAGATAAAGAAAGATACCCATAAATGTTAATCCATAGGCTCTTGTTAAATCTATAATAACCAACAATTGGTTAGTATCAACTCGTCCTCTATCAAAGAAAAAATGACATATCGGCTCTGCTGCTCCAATAAGAAGTCCACAAAAAGCGATAAGAATCAGCATACAAACCCTAATATTATCCTTAACCACTATTGAAAACTCATCCATTCTATTATTTGCAAAAGCCTTCGCTAAAATTGGCACCATGACAGTCGTTAGAATTCCACTTATAACAGACTGAAGTATCTTAGTAAATTGGCTGGCGTAATCTAATGAGGATACAGCCCCCTGCCCTAGCAATGCTGCAATATACTTCTCTGCAATTCCATTCAATTGGCCAACAAAATATGGAAGAAAAAAGGGTAGAGCATATATCAGGAATGGTTTTACGTAATTAAAATCAAACTTCAGACTCCCTGTCCATACTCTTATCTCCTTTTTATTCAAATAACACGAATTCACCACTAATAACAGTACCGTACTTACATAAGTTCCACACAACAAAGAATAAATACCTATTAAGGACGTTAACGAAATAATCAATATGACATTTATAATTCCGCAAAAGAGACCGACTATATCAGGAATATAAAAAACATCAAATGCATTCAGTATGCTAGTAGTAATCTTTGTTAATTCTGTTAATAGTATTGTAGGTATCAATGCCAATAGAAGTGTTGCAAAGACCTCTGATGCATTAGAGGATATATTACCTATTATAACTGATGATATTTCTTTATAGAAAAAAGCAACCAACAAACTAGCCCCCAAAGTTACAACAACAATAAATATTATTAGGGATGATGTCATTGACAAAACTTTATCTAACCCCTCTTGTTCTCTAAGGAAAACGAACTTTGCTCTAAAAATTTCATTGAGAGGTCCCCACATACCCATAACTATGGTTGTAACTAATGTCAATGCCAATATCCAACAGTCCTTTTCAACACTTACACCAAAAAATTTTGCTGTCACTGTAACCGAAATAACAGAGACCAACATGCTGGCAACTCTCAGAAGAAATAGCAATATTGTCGTTTTAGTAATATTAGCCATAGCTTATAATACTTGCATTATCTCATTTTGGCTGGCAAAGATACAAAAAAAATATATAATAAGCAACTCTCATACTTCTTTTTTAATATTGTCTTTAAAATTTGGTTGCAATAATGGTCAACTTCTTTTCTCTCAACCTTATCAGAGCTCTTAAAAAATCCATGAAAGACCGTTATATGATTTCTTCTGACGACATTCTACTGTTCAGGTTCGCAATCAAAACCACAAAATCACCGAATAATTTGGTAGAAACATATTTTTTATGTACCTTTGCAGTCAATGACATTCTCTGTTACCATACCAGCATACAAGTCGCAATTCCTCAAAGAGGCTATTGAGAGCGTTGCCTGTCAGACCTATCCGGACTGGGAACTGATTATTGTCGACGACTGTTCTCCAGAAGATTTACAGTTCATTGTCGATCCATTCCTCAAGGACCAACGCATCCACTACTATCGCAACGAGAAGAACTGCGGGGCTATTAATGTGGTGGACAACTGGAACATCTGCCTCAACTACTGCACAGGCGACTATGTCATATGTATGGGCGATGATGACCGATTGCTACCCAGTTGCCTAAATGAGTACAAGAACCTCATCGAACAGCATCCTAACCTGAACGTCTATCACGCAAGAACAGAGATAATAGATAAGAATAGTGAATTAATAAATCTTCAGGAACAACGGCCAGAATGGGAATCTGTCGTTTCCTTTATATGGAACCGTTGGGCATTTCGTAATAAACAGTATATAGGTGACTTTTGCTACAATACGGAATATCTGAAAAAAGTTGGAGGATATTATAAGTTGCCGTTGGCTTGGGGGGCTGATGACCTTACTGCAATAATTGCTGCAAAGGATAAAGGCATAGCAAACATGCAGGTTTGCGGCTTCCAGTATAGAGAAAATAGTCAGACCATCAGCAGTTCCACACAGAATGCAAGGCAGAAAATGAATGCGACTTTAGAGCAGTATAAATGGATTAACAATCTACTTTCAGAACTCTCTGATTCGCCATTATCAAATAAAGACAAACAATACTTGCGAACTATTGAGAGACCTAAAAAGAAATATTACTTTAATTCACTTGGAAAGAATTGTACCGACTATATCAAAGGTAATCCTTTCAGGTTATTAGAATGCTATTGGTTATTACATCCACTACATTTCTCACCATTAGCTTATTTGAAATGGTATCTCAGTTCCATATATTACTTATTGAAATGACAAAACGACTACTCATCATTACACGGCACATCATTAGTCAAAACAATGGTGGTGCCAATGCCTCAAAGGGCTTTATACATTGTATGGCAGCAATCTTTGAGAACTGTACATTAATTTGTCCTGTTTTTGAGGGAAAAGCAACTGACTATATTCCTTCAAATGTAAAAGTAATAACATATGAAGACCGTAGAAGTAGAGTCAGGAAAGGACTGGATTGTTGGCGAGGTAGGATATGCGCTAATGAAACCTTTGTTAAAGCGCATTTAAAAGAGCATACCTATGATGTTATTGTTGTAGATCACAGCTTCTCAGGTGCTTCATTAGTAAAATCGGCAAAGGCAACAAGAGCGAAAATTATAACTATCCACCATAATGTGGAACGTAATTATAATAAAGATAACAAAAAGAACATACCATTACTCTGTCGTTTCCCCTTTGTATATTTTGCCAATAAAGCAGAAAGAGAGTGCCTCGCTGCAAGTGACCTTAATCTAACATTGACGAAACAAGATGCATCAGTATTTCGCACATGGGGTTTCAAAGAAAGAGTACATTATTGGGGGACATTTGAGTATAGGCAGATAGAGGATAAGATTTTTACAAAATCGAGCAAAAATATGACGTTTGCAATTACAGGTTCCTTGTGTTTTGAACAGTCAGTACTGCCTATACTTGATTTTATAAAACACTATTGGCCATTGGTTTTGAGTGAATATCCTAAGAGTCAGCTAATAATTGCAGGGCGTAATCCAGGTGACAAATTAATCAAAACTTGCGCACAGACATCAAATTCCGTTTTAATTCCAAATCCAGAAAAGATTGATTCTGTAATTAAAGATGCAGCATATTATATATGCCCAATTAATGCTGGTAGTGGTTTAAAACTTCGTGTTATGGATGGTTTAAGACAAGGAAAGTATGTTTTGTGCCATGAAGTATCATCAGCAGGCTATGATGAGTTAGTAAAAAAAGATTGTCTATTTATATATAGTAATAAGGCAACATTCATAGATGCACTTCATACTATGCTTAGCAAAGTTCCTAATCCTGCTCATGTTTATCATTCCTTTAGGACAGCATTCTCTTTAGAAACAGGCATTAAGCGTTTAGTTGACATTCTTAGAAAAGAACAGATAATTTGATGCGATTATGAAGATAGCATACCTCGGAAAGATACAGTTATCAGATGTAGACCTCTCTTATTTGAACGAGGCTCAGAAACAGGCAGACATCACCTATATTATGGAAATCTGTCCGCGTTTTCTGAAAGGTCCAGCATTCAACATAGATCGAATTCACCCAAAATCTGGTGTATTCAAGGCTATAGATGCATATCCAGATTTCCAGAAATATGCCAGTTTTATCGATATCGACAAATTCTATGTCGTCAACACCTGTGGTCGGTTGTGGCTATTAAAGTCATTTTGGACTCACTTCCTATTGACGTTATTTCTTATTAGACAGAGATTTAACGTTATACATTTAGTATGGCCACCCAATATATACGAATTTATTGTCTATCTATTGCGACGCAAAATGATTCTGACCGTTCATGACCCATTTCCGCATTCAGGTCTTGATACTTTCATAGTGCGACTTAGAAGGAAGGTCGCTTTTTGGCTCATTCCGCATTTGATTATCCTCAACAAGTCCCAACGTAAAGAGTTTCTCAACTTCTATCATTTGTCTGAGAATCGAGTTTTCAACAGCCGATTGAGCTGTTATACGTACTTACGAACCATTATCACTTCAACCAATTACAAAATCAATGGCCGTTATATCCTTTTTGTGGGAAAGATATCTCCATATAAAGGACTCGACTATTTGTTGCCTGCAATGGAGCTGGTTCATCAAAAATGTCCAGACTGCCGACTTGTTGTTGCTGGCGGAGGAAAATATCATTTTGACATAAGTCACTACCAAGCCCTGGACTATATCGATATCCGTAATCGCTTTATACCTGATGAGGAATTAGTTACACTTATCAAACATTGTGATTTTATGGTATGCCCTTATACTGATGCCACCCAAAGCGGAGTCATCATGTCAGCATTCGCCTTCAATAAACCTGTCATAGCAACTAATGTAGGCGGCCTACCAGAGATGGTTAAACATCAACAATATGGCATAATTGTTAAAGAAAAAGATGTAGATTCCCTTGTAAAGGAGATTACTATGCTATGGAAAGATCAAGACATAATCAAGAAATATTTAGACCATATCAAGCAAGACTATAACACGGGTGAATTATCTTGGAAGAGAATTGCAGGAGAAATTTGTTCAGAATATTACAATATTACACAATAACTTCATAGAAGTCACGTTACATATCATAGCTAAGCTTACTTTATATGGACATCAAACTTTCTGTTGTCATAGTTGAATATCATAGCATAAGTGAGATTATGCAATGCGTGGCATCTTTTAAAACACACATCAAGATGCCATATGAGGTTATTGTGTCATCAAATTCATGCTATGATAGGCAACAAAGAGAAGAAATAAATCAGACTGATAATCACGTGCGCTGGCTATTCAACGAACATAATGGAGGCTTTGCTTACGCCATGAACGAAGGACTAAAGGTTGCTCTGGGTAAATATCTGGTTATCATGAACTCAGACTGCACCTTCAATTCAGATATTGACAACATGATTGCCTTCATGGAAGAGCATCATGAAGTAGGTGCAATTGCTCCACAAATGAAGGATCCCGATGGCAACATTCAGGACACTGCCCGACCTTACGTAACAGTACCGAGATATATTTGGCGTCAGGTCAAGCGAATTGTCGGACACAAGACCAGCATTCTGAATACAGACATGAATTATAACCAGATTCAAACTGTTGACTGGTTGATTGGTGCTTTCATCTTGGTATCACGAAAAGCTTATCAAGCCACGAACGGACTTGATGAAAGCTATTTCATGTATGCAGAAGACCTTGACTGGTGTACCCGCATCCGTCAAAAGGGCTGGGAGATAGTTTACTATCCCAAAGCTACCATTACGTACAAAGGGACACGGCGTGCCCGATCCAATTCCAAATATGCAAAAATCTTTATCCAAAGCCATATCAGATACTGGAAGAAATTTGGTTTCTTCTATGGTTTCCCACGCAGAGAACATATCGTTTTCACCTATTAGGGTCAACGACCAAGATTTCTCTGAAACAGCGCTGTCGCAGACAATTTTGATTAACATCATTTGATATTGTTACGGAAATGACAGCAATTCTATTATGCAAAAAAGCGTTACGCAAATTGGGATAATTAAGAATCTCCTTCTTGAGCTTACGAAACAGCTGCTGTCTGACATTATCTTTCATCTTTCGTGGGCAAAATTAAGGAAAAAAGATGAAAGTGCCAAATTCTTGGAAAGAAATTTATTGAGATCACGGAACAGTTCTCTGACTTAGGGAAATCTTTCAGAAATACACTTGCAGTTCTTTGGTGGTTTCTCGGATCTCGTCGATAATCTGGCGACAGCATTGAGGTGTCAGATGAGCATTGGTTCCCACTGTTATCATGTCGTCGTCTGAGGGCAGTCCATGGAAATTGACGGTGGTGGCATGTTCACCCAGCGTATTGTCATAGGTCAGGTCGTATGCTGGTGCCAATGACCATTCACCATCACGACAGATGAAACTGAAATTGCGGGCATGGTCATCATAGTTATGGGCAAAGACATTGAACACCATTCTTCTGAACTGCTGTTTGACAGCCTTGACAGACTGGGTGAGATAGCCTGTCAACTGTAGCAGACTATGATAATCCATCTTGGGAGGTGTGATAGGTTCGTCCAGCAAGGCGCTGGCAGTAGCGACATGAAGGCGTACGTCATTTTCAATATCGAAACGGCGAACGGCAAAGTATTTACCTGCTATCAGTTTGAACTCAGGCACGTCAATGCCACACCGTTGTGCCACTTGGTTATAATGGTATTCCTGCTGACCGATGTTCTTTGGGTCATAGGTGTGGCGGAACTTCACCAACCAGTGGCCCTCATCGTCACGATAGACGGCCTTGGGACGGGCGCCACCAGAGTTTCCGCTCTTCATATAGAGCGCATCGGCATGCTCGTCGGTTCTTTCGGACAGAACGTCAAGGGCTTTCTGCTGCATTTCATCCAACGTCATTGGCGGGTCGTCAAGCAACACTCTGTTCTCTGGGTAATAGCACAACGCTCCCATTCCAGACGAGCCGATAATGCTCAATCGCTGAACAGGACTGAGCGACATGTAGTCTATGCCAGACTTCTTGAGAATCTTCATCAAGAGATACTGACCATAGCCTCCAGGCAGACTGTCTTCGAAGATGCCGAAATTCCCCCCAAAGGGGAAAAAGTCAGCGGTAAAGATGCCGGCTTTCAGAGGCAATTTCAAGGGAGAGATGGAAAAGCCTGTTGACAGCCACTCCCTGTCATACTCAAACTGACAGACATCTCGTCCTGCTACGGACAACGTTCCAACTTTCCTGCCGTGATACTTCACACTGACGTCATTCACCTTCTTTATCATACGCCACGCTTTCTTGAACGGTTCTTATTGATTTCAAGCAACTCCTCCATCGTATCGTACTTCGGCTCGGCAAGCAGTTGCATCATCTCCTCTGAATAGCCGAGAGCCTTGGCGAGCTTGACATACGACTCCAAAGAAATAGAATGTTTCAGTTCAAAACGCTGAATGGAAGAAGCCGGAACGCCACTCATTTCCGACAGACTTTTCGTAGAGAGTTTCTTCTCCAGTCGTCTGGTCTTCAGATTCTCTGCCAGACGTTGCATAGTTACCTGTAGAGGATAAGGATCAAAAACGAACTTGTTACGCATCATATATTATGTACAAATATCCGATTTCTTGTTTTACGCATCAAATATTATCGGTTGCAAAGTTACAACTTTTCTTTGAAACCACCAAACTCATTGGCTTGAATATTTGCAAAAATCTGGAACTGACCGAGGAACTGACCGAGCGTACCATGCGCTCAGAGTTATTCGTATCGCCTTCCCGTCCTTTCTATCAGGATACCGAAATGATAAATTATCCTAAATAGGATTATCCTGATTTGGATAATTCACGGAAGATTATTATCTTTCAATTATTACAAGATGATA
>AUXO013011777.1_pt1 | contig 12322 bp, 14 predicted proteins | sample 768731 | NCBI WGS metagenome assembly AUXO01 (sample SAMN02715735, study PRJNA202380) | gut metagenome | biome: sheep rumen | host: Ovis aries | place: New Zealand: Palmerston North | reverse complement strand
CGATACTTGATTTGACAAACAAGTTTTTGAAAGAAAGGGGGTGAATGGATGCTGACAGAAGCGGAAATTTTGAAGTTTATCGGTGAAGATAAGTCTTCACTGAAGAAGCGTCTTGCTTCAATTGGACAGAAATACTATGAAGCGGAACATGATATTCTGCAGTACAGAATGTTCTATTTCAATGCTGATGGAAAGATTGTGGAAGACACAACCCGATCAAATATCAAGATTTCACATCCTTTCTTCACTGAACTTGTGGATCAGGCTGTTCAGTACATGCTTTCAAACAAGGATGGAATGATCAGGTCAGATGATCCTAAACTTCAGGAAAGACTTGATGATTACTTTGGTGATGATTTTATCTGTGAACTGTATGATGTCCTGACAGGTACAATTTCCAAGGGATTTGAATACATGTACGCTTACATGAACAAGGATGGGAAACTGTCCTTTGAATGTGCTGATTCCCTTGGTGTGGTTGAAGTCAGGGCAAAGGAAACAGATGATGGTTGTGAATATGTGATCTATTGGTATGTGGACAGGATTGCAAAGGAAAACAAGACGATCAAAAGAATTCAGGTTTGGGACAAGAACCAAACCACATTCTATGTTCAGGAATCTGATGGGAAACTGATCAGGGATGAATCTGAACCGATCAACCCAAGACCACATGTGATCTACACCAAGGATGGTGATGATTCAGTTTATTATGACAACTTTGGATTCATCCCCTTCTTCAGGTTGGACAACAACAGAAAGCAGTGGTCAGGTCTGAAACCGATCAAGTCACTGATTGACGATTATGATCTGATGTCTTGTGGGTTGTCGAACAACCTTGCAGACTTTGATCACCCTTTGCATGTGGTTAAGGGGTTCCAAGGGGACAACTTGGATGAACTGCAGGTGAACCTGAAGACCAAGAAGATGATCGGTGTTGATGACACAGGTGGTGTGGAAGTCCACACAGTAGACATCCCCTATCAGGCAAGACAGGCGAAGATGGCAGAAGATGAAAAGAACATTTATAGATTCGGAATGGGATTCAATTCTGCACAACTTGGTGATGGTAATGTTACAAACGTGGTAATCAAATCACGGTATGCACTTCTTGATCTGAAGTGTAACAAATTGGAAATCAGGATGAAGCAGTTCCTGAAGAAGATTGTCAAGGTTGTCATTGATGAAATCAACAGACTTGATGGGACTGATTATCAGGTGTCGGATGTTTGGTTTGACTTTGAACGTGAAGTCATGACAAACGCACAGGACAACGCACTGATCGAAAAAACCGATGCTGAGAAACAGCAGATTCAGATCAACACACTTCTTTCACTTGCGAATGTTCTTGATGATGAAACGATTATTCAGACGATTTGTGACATACTTGATATTAATTATGAAGATATAAAAGATAAACTTCCCAAGGATGAAGAAAAGGATGTTGCTGATGCACAGACTGACTTGGATGGGGTGATCCCTGAAGATGAAGGTGGTGATCCCCTGAATGAATAAAAGGGAAAAGGAAGTGATCAGGGTTCAGTTGTCCGATGAAGAAAAGACCCTGAAATACCTGAAGCAGGTCTATCAGAAAGCGTCAGAAGACATTCGAGAAAGTATCGCATATTTGGACACACGATTGGATTTGGGCGATCCTAACATTTCATCCATTGTTTATCAGAAGAAGTATCAGGAAGCGATCCTGAAGCAGATTGAAACAGGTTTGGAAGACCTAAACAAAAACCAATATAAAACCCTTCAGGACTTCTTTGAAGGCTCTTATGTCAATGGTTATGTCGGGTCGATGTATAACTTGGAAGGTCAGGGGATTCCCTTGACTGTTCCGATTGATCCCAAACAGGTGACTAAAGCGGTTCAGATCGATTCCAAACTATCCAAGAAGTATTATCAGAACCGAGAATTTCCCGAAAACATCAACAGACTGAAGTTGTCGATCAAAGCAGAAGTATCAAGGGGAATTGCTTCAGGGAAAAGTTGGTCAGAAGTTGCTTATAACATAGCAAGTGGAATGAACAGTCCTTTCAATCGGGCATTGAATGACGCAATCAGGATTGTCAGGACTGAAGGACACAGGATCAATCAGCAGGGGTTCTTGGATGCAGGTGATGAAGCAAAGAAACACGGTGCTGACATCCTGAAACAGTGGGATTCCACCTTGGACAGCAGAACAAGACCTTGGCATCAGGAAGCAGATGGACAGATCAGGGAATGGGAAGAAGACTTCATCGTTCACGGTGAAAAGATGAAAGCACCTTCTGTTGGTGGTTCTGCTTCAAATGTGATTAACTGCAGGTGTCAACTTCTTCAAAGGGCAAGATGGATGTTGGATGAAGATGAACTGAAGACCCTGCAGGAACGTGCTGAATATTTTGGATTGGATAAAACCAAGGACTTTGAAGAATATCGGGAAAAGTTCTTGAAGATTCCTGAAACCACAGAAACAAAGTTGAAGGATGCGGAAAAAGTCTTTTCTGAAATGAAACAGAAAAATGAAGAACTTGACAAGGAACTTCAGGAAACCAATCAGTTAATCAGTGCAGGTGAAAGAAAAGGATATTCCAAATATGATGAATATTCTTCAAAAGAACAACTGATTGGTGAAAAGAAAAGACTTGAATCAGAAGTGGATGATCTTGAAAAAGAATTGGATGAATGGGAAGAAAAGAACCCAAGACCTAGAAGGGAAGACTTCTTTCCTGAAGATGAAGATAATCTTTCTGATGATGAATATGGTAAATATTCCAAAGCATACAGGGACGCAAGAAAGACTTGGAGAACAGAAAGGGACAGTTTTTCTGAAAGAATCAATGATGAAATCTTCAAAAGAAGGTCACAAATTGTTGATGTGGAAGATGGAATCACTGCTTGGAATGATATTCTTAAATATAGAGAAGCAAACAAGATTGGTGTTGATACTCTTAGAACTAAATACAAATCCCTTGAAAAAGAACAGCATGAATTGTTGAAGGGGATGTTGGATCAGAAGGATGAAGTTGATAAACTGAAGCAGATGATGCAGGAAGAAACTGCAAAGAAAGAAGCAAAGAAAGTTGCTGATTCTGCTAAATCCGTATTCAAAACATCTACTGGTGACTATAAGAAATATCAACGTGAAACCAAACTTAGTGATGGAACTGCTGAAGGGTATAAACGAATTTCAAAAGCGGATGTATATGTGACACCTGAAGGTGTAGAATTTGAATTCCCGATTGGAATTAATAAAAAGAAACAGCATTTGACACCTGAACAATTAACAAAAGCGTGGGAAAGAGTTCCTGAAGGGATTAGACAAAAAGCACCTAAAAGGGTTCAGGTGCTTGATTATTATAATCCGCAGGATTCCTATTGGAGAAAAATTTATAAAAACTTCCCACATTCCTACGCTACAGGTGGAACAAATGGTGTTACTTTTTATAGATATGATTATGATCACGATGATGATTATTTAGTAAATACATTATGTCATGAAATAGGACACGCAATAGATCAAGGTATTAAGACGAAAAGCGGAAAGAGATTTTGTGATGATTCTGAATGGACAAAAGCAATGAAGGATGATTTGGATCATTCAGGGATGAAATCACCCACAACTTATGGTGAAAACGCAAATGCTGAAGATTTAGCAGAATCTGTTGCAGAATATACACTGAAACCCGATTGGTTCAAGAAGAACTTTCCTAATAGAACGAAGGTCTTGGAACAATTTATTTTGAATTGAGGTGGTTTGGATGGCAAGTTCTAAACGTGTTGAAGGAAAAACACCACATGGTGGTGATTATTCGGAACTTTATTATCGTGATGATGAAGGGAATGTTGTTGATGAATCAAAAGCAACAAGGTTTGCTTTGCGTGAATGTAAGAAAGATGGAACATTGGTTTATGAAACGTTTGGGTTCATGACTGAAGACCTAGATGATTCTGAAGATGAATGATTGAGATTAAAGCACCTAACCACGGTGCTTTTATTTTGTCCTGAATCAAGACATTAAACTGATTCATGTCATTCCATCGGTGACGATGTAAAACATCAGTGTTCTGACAAACACAGTCATGACATAACATGTAAAAATTGTAATTGTGAAAGGAAGAAACAAAGAAATGACATTGCAGGAAATTCTGAAAAGCAAAGGAATGTCTGATGAAGACATCAAGTCGGTGATCGGTGAAATGAAGCAGAACAAGATTTTCACGGCATCAGAAGAAAATCTTGATGTGCGCTATGGAAAACTGAAAACTGATCACGACAATCTTACTGCTGAACACAAGAAATCCACAGACCTGATCGCAGAACTGCAGAAAGCCACAAAGGGACAGGAAGCGGTTCAGGGCAAGATCACAGAGTATGAAGCAACGATCAAGCAGTTGCAGGAAGAAGCGGTTCAGGCGAAAACCGAATCTGCACTGAAGATCGGTCTTCTGTCTGCAGGTGCGAAAGCAGATGATATTGATTATCTGATCTTCAAGATGTCCCATGATACCGATTGGAAACCTGAACTTGGTGACAACGGTGTGATCAAGGGTCTTGATGACAAGGTGAAGGGTCTGAAGACACAGTTCCCGAATCAGTTTGAAACTGCTTCACAGAAGAAGATCGAAGAAAAGAAACTTGACAAATCCGATGATGGATCAAAGATCAGCAGGGAAGAATTCATGAAGATGGGTTATCAGTCAAAACTGAAACTTTTCAATGAAAATCCTGATCTGTATAACGAATTAACAACAGACACAAAGAAAGGATAAAAGAATTATGCCTACAACTAAACTTGGTGATATTATCAACCCGCAGGTCATGGGTGACATGATCGAAGCAAAGATCACAGCACTGTGTAAACTGACACCTTATGCACATGTGGACACCACACTTCAGGGAACCGCAGGTGACACTAAGACTGTTCCTTCTTGGAACTACATTGGTGATGCAGAAGATTTCGATGTGGAAACTGCTTCTAATACTGATGCAGAAGTGCAGACAACCAAACTGACAGCAGGTTTCCGCACATTCACGATCAAGTGTGCTATGAAAGCAGTTTCGATCCTGCAGACTGCAATCAACAGTGGTCTTGGTGATCCTGTTGGTCAGGCGAACACGCAGTTGGCAAAGTCCATTGCAGGTAAAGTTGACAATGATGTTCTTGATGCGATCTATGACGCAGAAACAGATGCACAGTATCCCTGCATGACAAGCGGTGATGGAACCGATGCGATCAGTTATGATGGTGTGGTCGATGCTGTGACCATGTTTGAGGATGAAGAAGATGGAATCGAAAAGGTCATGTTCGTACATCCTGCACAGATGAAAGACCTGCTGAAAGACCCTGATTTCCTGTCTGCAGACAAGTTCACAGCAGGTGTTGCAGTCAAGGGTGCAATCGGTCAGATCGCAGGTTGTTGGATCAAGAAGTCCAAGAAGGTTCAGAAGAACAGCGGTGTTTATTCCTGCCCGATCATCAAGTGTGAACCTGATTCTGCTGAAACAGAGTACACAGAAGATGAACTTCCTGCAGTCACCATTTTCCTGAAGAAGGACACGCAGGTTGATCATGAGTGGTTCCCGAAGAAACAGCGTCATGACATTACTGCTTCCAAGTATTATGGTGTCGCAGTCACAAACGCTTCTAAACTGGTCATTGCCAAGTTCAAAGCGTGATCTGAAAGGTGGTGAATCTGATGATTCTGTCTGTGGAACTTCTGATGTCCATTCCCGAATTCAGGGATCAGGATGAATTTCTGATCAGTAAACGGTTGGATGCTGTGGAACTTTTGATCAGAAAGTACACGAACAATAATTTCCAAAACAGGAACATCAGATTCCTTGCTTCTTCTGAAGGTGAAGTCCTGAATGGTGTTTCCCCTTTCCTGAAGGTTGGGGACACCATTCAGATCACTGAATCAGGTGTGAATGATGGTCTGTATACTGTGATTGAACTTGGTGTGGATTCTGTGACTGTTGACAGACCTTTGTTTGCTGTGGATCACAACCTTGTCACCAAGGTTGAATATCCTGTTGACATTCAGGTTGGAGTTATCAACCTGATGCGGTGGGAGATCGGGAACAGGAACAAGGTTGGGATCAAGTCAGAAACCCTGTCAAGACATTCAGTCACTTATTATGATCAGGACGCAAGTAATCAAGCAATGGGTTATCCTGTGACCTTGCTTGGTTTTCTTGAACCTTACAAGAAAGCAAGGTTCTGATGAATAACATTGGTGGGAACATAACTGCAGTTTTTCAGGTCAAATCGACAGAAAAGAACCTGATCGGTGAATCTGAAAAGACATGGGTCAATGCGGAAAAGTTGACAGGATGGTTGGATTTGCAAAGTGGCGATTCTTCTACAACTTATAACGCTAAGATTCAGGAATCAACCCACATTTTCATGTGTGATTATACTGATCTGAAAGGGATCACTGCTGACAATTCAAGAATGATCATTGGTGGTGACACTTATGAAGTCAAACTGATTGATAATCCTATGGGGATGAATGAACACTTGGAAATCTACCTGAAATATATCGGGGGTGGTTTGGGTGTCAAATGAAGTCCAATTCTTTGATTATTCGGTCAAGGTTAAATCCGCATTAAGGGAAAAATCAATTCAGTTCTTGGAAGAAATCGGTGGTGAAATCCGATCACAGGCACAGAGAAATTCAAGAAGGGACACTTCCAAAACTGCAGGTTCCTATAAAAAGAAACTTGATTCGGGTGGTCTTGCTGTCCACATCGGTTCTGATTATTGGAATGCGATTTATGAAGAATTCGGAACAGGTGAACATGCAATCAACCATAATGGAAGAAAAGGTTATTGGGTCTTTGTGAAGAATGGTGGAAAGATTTCTGCACCCAAGGGTGGAAGGAAGATTTACACCAAAGATCAGGCGAAAAAAGCAGTTGCGATTCTAAGAAGTAAAGGTCTTGATGCTTACTATACCAATGGTAAAAAACCCAATAAACCATTACTAAGGGCATTTGAAACGGTAACACCCAAAGCACAGAAGTATGCAGAAAAGTTTTTCGGGGGATTGTGATGACAATTGAAGGACTTTCTTACATGAATTCAATGTTTGAATCATTGGGAATCCCCTATGAATTCGGACTGTGGAATTCACCCGATGTTCCAAACACATATTGGGTCGGGGAATACATTGAAATAGAACCGATGAATGAAGATGGTTATGAAGAATCTACATTCATCGTAACAGGAACAACTAATCAGAAGATCATAGACCTTGAATCTGTGAAAGAGATAATCAAACAACGTCTTGGATGCGATGGTGAAACAGCAATTCTTGACAGTGGGTCAGGAATTGCTGTTTTGTATGTGGGATCACAGAACCTTCCAAGCGTTGAAGATGGTGTTCACAGGTTACAGATCACTATGAAGATTAAAGAATGGAGAGTTTAAAATGGCGAAAGCAGGAAAAACAGGTGTGACTACGAACACACCTAAAAATATTCTGTTCGGTGCAGGTACGATCCACAAGAACCTTGTATATTCTGAAGATGATGGTTCTTGGAACTTTGATGAATCTATCATCGGTGCTACATCGGGCGGTTCTAAGATCACCATTACACCTGAATTTGTGGACATTGAAGCAGATGGTGCTATGGTTGCGGTTAAGGGTCTGAAGGTCAAGACAGGTGAAACTGCTGAAATGGAAATCAATTTCCTTGAACTGACTAAGGACATCATCAAGTCTGCTGTTGTCGGTCAGGATGGAACGTCCCAAGATGCGAGTTATGATCTGATCGAATCCAAAGCGGATATTGAAACAGGTGATTATCTGACGAACATTGCATTTGTTGGAAAAACCCTTGGTGGTCAGAAGATCATCGTAATTATGGACAATGCGCTTTGCACAAGCGGTCTTGAATCTGAAGGTGCAAACAAGGAAGCAGGGGTTGGAACATACACCTTTGCTTGTCATGCTGATCTGACATCTGATCTTGATACCCTTCCTTATCACATCTATTATCCTAAGACAGTTTAAGAAAGGGTCAGATCATGAGTGAAGTTAAATTTGAATTGCGTGGGTTAAAATCATCCGATATGTTCCCGATGTTTGGAATCCTTTCCAAGATTGGGTTTAAGGATTTGAAGGAATCTGTTTCCCCTGAAAGCATTCAGAACATGATCAAGACTTTCAGGGATGATCAAAAACAGGATCAGGAAGACAAAGAAGATGATGCAGAAGCAAAGACAACCTATCTTGGTTTTTCAATCGTTATGGACATCTTTGGGATCATCATGAAGAACCTTCCTTCCTGTGAAAAAGAAATTTATACATTCCTTTCTAATCTGTCAGGAATGACGGTTGAAGAAATTGCTGATCTTGACATGGTGACATTCACGGAAATGATCATTGCTGTCTTGAAAAAGGATGAATTCAAGGATTTTTTCAGGGTTGTTTCAGAATTGTTCAACTAAATAACGAATTGGTGTTTATGGACTTGCTATTCAAGGAATACGCAAGTCCATTTGTTTTGCTTGATTCGGTTATTTCTGCAGGAAGGTTTGATGATTTCCTTGATACTTTTGAAAGTCAAAGGGAAGAAAGGCAGTTGTGGGACTACTACATCAACAAGTTACCACCTTGGGATGACAGGTCTTTTGATAAGTTCAGACAGGACATCAGAGTGAAAAACGGAATTCAACCCAAGATTGTAAGACCTTCCAATGAACAACTTGAAGCAACAGTCAAAGAATCCTATGAAATGTTAAAAGAATTTGATGTGACAGGGGAAAGGGGGTGAAGTGAATGACCTTGTTTGAATTGGTGGGAAGTATATTCATCAAGAATGATGATGCTAATTCCAAGATTGGAGATACCACCAAAAAAGCAAAAGATATGGCTTCCAAGGTTGGTTCTGCATTTCAAAGTGCAGGGAAGACCATGACGAACCTTGGGAAAACACTTGCACCTGTTTCTGCTGTCTTTGGAACTGCACTTGGTGCATCGGTCAAAGGTGCGTCAGATTTTACTGATGGAATGGCGAAAATGTCAACCCTGTTTGACACCACACAGACTTCTGTCAGTGATCTATCCAAGGACTTCCTTAATCTGTCTAATAAGATGGGGCTTTCTGCAACAGAACTTGCTGAAGCAGGTTATCAGGCACTGTCTGCAGGTCAGTCTGTTGATGATGTTGCAGGATTTGTGGAAACTGCAGGAAATCTTGCAAAAGCAGGTTTCACTTCTACAACCACAGCAGTTGATGTCCTGACTACTGCTATAAATGCTTATGGTGAAAGTGCAGGAACCGCTGAAGAAATATCAAACAAATTAGTCAGAACACAGAACCTTGGTAAAACCACAGTTGATGAACTTGCTTCTTCAATGGGTAAAATCATTCCCACTGCTTCTTCAATGGGTGTGAATATCGACAACCTGACATCAGGTTATGTTTCCCTGACAAAACAAGGTATTGCCACAGCAGAAGCAACAACCTATATGAACAGCATGTTGAATGAACTTGGTGATTCAGGGACAGACCTTGGTGGAATCATTAAGGATAAAACAGGAAAGTCTTTCCAAGACCTGATGAATGAAGGATATTCCCTTGCTGATGTCCTGCAGATCACCAAAGATTATGCTGATGAAAACGGCATCGCTTATAACGAACTTTGGGGATCAGCAGAAGCAGGGAAAGCAGGCCTTGCAATCCTGAATGGTGGTGTTGAAGAATTCAACAGCACTGTGGACACCATGTCTTCAAAAACCAATGATGTTGGTGAAGCACTTGATAAACTGAATACACCTTCAGTCAAAGCGAAAAAGTCACTGAATCAGTTGAAGAACAGCGGAATTGAACTTGGAACGTCCCTTCTGACTGCACTTCTTCCCACAATCGACAAGATTTCAAGTGGTGTTGAAAAAGCAACAACGTGGTTCAATAACTTGGATGATGGGACAAAAACCATGATCGGAACCGCAATGGCAGTTGTTGCAGGTCTTGCACCTGTTCTGATGGTTGGTGGAAAGATCATTAGTGGAATCGGTACATTCATTACTTACATTCCCACGATCAAAGCAGGTCTGACTGCAGTCAGTGGTGGTTTCCAAGCACTTTGGGGTGTCCTGATGGCAAATCCAATCATCTTGGTGATTGCTGTCATTGCAGGATTAGTTGCAGGTTTCATTCATCTTTGGAATACATCTGAAGAATTCAGGAACTTTTGGATTGGTCTTTGGAATACGATTCAAAGTTTTGTTTCAAGTGCGATTGAAACAATTAAATCTGTAGTCAGTAACGGATTCAACCTGATCAGAAGCACAGTGACAAATATTATGAATGCGGTCAAAACCACAATCAGTAATGTTTGGAACAGTGTAAGATCAATTGTTTCTTCTGTGATTAGTGGGATCAGATCGACAATCAGTTCAGGGTTGAATGGGGCATTATCAACGGTCACTTCTGTTCTAACTGCGATCAAGAACAAGTTCAGTTCTATCCTTGAAGGTGCGAAAACGATAGTCAGTAATGGAATCAATGCGATCAAGAACAAATTCAATTTCAGTTGGTCGCTTCCACGTTTGAAACTTCCACACTTCAGTGTGAGTGGTAGTTTTTCCTTGAATCCACCTTCTGTTCCGCACTTTTCAATTGATTGGTATAAAAAAGCAATGGATAAGGGTGCATTGTTCACTGAACCAACCATTTTTGATGTCAATCCACTAACAGGAAAAGCAAAAGGTGCAGGTGAAGCAGGTGATGAAATCATGCTTGGAAAAGAAACAATGCTTGGATGGATGAAAGAAGCGGTTTCTGACGAAATCGGTTCTATGACTGAAGTCCTGAACAGGATTCTTGAAAGGATTTATAACCTGCTTGCAAGGTATATCCCTGACATTGCAAATAAACAGATGCTTCTTGACACAGGTGCAATTGTTGGTGAATTAACACCTATGATTGATAACGAATTCGGAAAGATCATAAAACACAAGGAAAGGGGGAATTGATCAATGTATTGTGTCACATTTGGTGATAAACATTCATACAGAGATTGGGGATTGATCCTGAAATCAAGACCTGTGATCAGTCCCCCAATTCCCAAAACCTTGTATGTTGATGTCCCTGAAGCAGATGGAAATTTGGATTTGACTGAATCCCTTTCAGGTGAAGTCAAGTTTGAAAACAGGAAGATCACTTGTGAATTCAATGTGATTGAGGCAAGGAAAAGATGGTCAACCCTTTATTCCACAATCCTGAATTATCTGCAGGGTCAGAAGATCAGGGTTGTGTTTGATGAAGACCCAAACCATTACTATTATGGAAGATTCACAGTAGATGATTGGGATTCTGATAAAAAGACTTCAATCCTGATCATCACAGGTGAAGTTGAACCCTATAAACATGACCTTGCGAATTCCCTTGAAGATTGGATTTGGGACACATTCAATTTTGAAACAGATTATATCAGGGAATATTCTAATTTGGTTGTGGATGGGACTTTGGATTTCAAGGTTTATGGATCAAGGAAGACAGAAGTTCCTGCGTTCATTGTTGATGCTGATGGTGAAGGAATGCAGGTCACCTTTGAAGGTGTGACTTATAACCTTCAGGATGGAAGAAACAGAGTTGTGAACATTGAAATCAAGGATGGTGAAAATGATCTGACTTTTGTTGGGAATGGAACTGTTTCCATTGAATATCAGGGGGGTTCTTTGTAATGTATATTATTTCAGTTGACGGACAGGTTCTATATTCACCCAACCTGATTAATGAAGGATACAGTGTTCTGAACCCGAAACTGACAATGGAAGTGAATAAATCAGGGTCTTTGGAATTCCTTCTTCCACCAAATAACCCAAGGTACAACAGCATTCAGAAGTTGAAATCCATCATTCAGGTTTTTGACAACAATGAAGAAATCTTCAGGGGAAGGGTTCTGCATGATGAAAAGGATTTCTATAAAAGAAAATCCGTTTATTGTGAAGGTGAACTTGCTTTTCTGCTTGATTCCATTCAGAGAATTTATGACTACAGTGGAACAGTTGAAGGTTTGTTTACACAGTACATTACCAACCACAATGAACAGGTGGAAGAAGAAAAACAGTTCACTGTTGGTGATGTGACTGTTACAGATCGAAACAATTACATCCACTATTCTTCCACACAGTATCCGAATACATGGGAAGAAATCAATAAAAAATTGATTGATACACATGGTGGATGTATCAGGACAAGACTTCAGAATGGTGTCAGGTATCTTGATTACATCCAAAACTACACACATCAGGCAACACAGACCATTGAATTTGGTGTGAACATGTTGGATATATCTGAATACATCAATGCTGATGA
>AUXO015690435.1_pt1 | contig 12331 bp, 11 predicted proteins | sample 768731 | NCBI WGS metagenome assembly AUXO01 (sample SAMN02715735, study PRJNA202380) | gut metagenome | biome: sheep rumen | host: Ovis aries | place: New Zealand: Palmerston North | reverse complement strand
TTATCATCTTCTGTTGGATATAGACTTGCATCAGCATTTTCTAAGTATTCAAATCTTACCTTTAATGTTTCAGTACTTCCTACATCTAATTTTTGATATTGAGCAAGACCTACTCCATCACTATAAGTAACAGTATAACTTAAATAATTTTGTTGTGCTGCCGTTAACTCTGGTGATATATGGAAACTATCGATCATAGCACCTAGAGTACCACCATTTACGACATCAACAGTAAATTCATAATAATCTCCAACCTCCTCTAAAGAAGCATCAAAAGTAACGGTAGTTGGATTTGTAATCGTAGCAGCCGTTGTAGGTGTAACACTTCCACTACTAATTTGAACATTAGCAAAGTGAACATCCCAAGTAGCTCCAACAAACTGAGAAGTTCCATCTATCTCTAAAGTTTGTGTCAAAAAAGCATAACCAACCGACATACTAAAAAGAATAGCAAAAAGGAACAAAAAGAGAAAGTATCTTTTGGGATTATAACGAAAGCGTTTTTTTATTCTATTTTTTTTCATAAAATCACCTTATTTCAAAAGACATTTAGAAATTCAAGTCTTGTAATCTTAAAAACTAGACAGGCCCAGTAACCGTATACGGACTATAAATACCACCATCTCCTCCAGTAATAAACACACCATCTATTAAAGAAATTGATGGTCTTACTCCCGCTGCAGAATAGGTAGTAGCATCGGATAAAACTCCCCCATTACCATATAATTGAAGATGATTAGTACCAACATTAACTTCTTGAGGAGTCATAGTCCAATAAGAAACTCCTGAATATAGATAAAAGGTTCGATTCGTTTTCCATTGAACAGCCCCTGCAAGCATTGCTTCATCACTGGTAATTAAACCAACTGGATATTGTAATTTTCCATTTCCATTCGAAGACCTTACTGTAAAAGAATCATTAATACTTGGACAAGTAACGATTGGAGAATATGTATTATAAGCTCGATTATACCCTCCAAAATACATAGAATATTCAATATTGCTTGGATCACTATTTGGATTCCAGCCACCTAATTGATAAATACTACGATCATTACACCAAACAGTATCCTCTATAAATATTCTATCTCCATTAGTCGCAATATGATCTGCATACCAGTTATCCACAACCGCTTTAATAGTGGAATTATTGGCATTAGTTGGATTCGTAATCATCTCACTTACAATATTTTCAACAGACTTTCCACCTGTTAATGGAATATATCGAGCCGTCATAGTATTTGCCAAATAAATATAATTAAGCGTTGTACAAGTACCCGTATTATTAAAACAAGTATAATGACGATTTCCTAAATTATTATAATCCGTCCTCCAATTACCCGTAGAAGTAGTAGTATTGGTCAAAGTATAAGTCCCATTATTATAAGTAAATCCACTACCATACTTAGTAGCAGCCGATAACGTTCCACCACTAGCTTGGTCATAGCGAGCTCCATACATATATCCAACATCAGCTAATGTACTATAGCTTTCATTAAAACTAGAAGTACCAATTTGCGAATCGGCTCCCATATTAGGACAACCAACTCCATTTTCTGCTCCGCGTAAACTAAAACTAAACGTAATATTATCATTTCCATAAGAATCTGCTTCATCTTTTTGATACTTTACCTGAATCGTATCAGAAGAAGTTAATTCATCTAAATATAGACGTTTATTTCCATTTCCACTATCATTTTTAAGTTCTGTTCCATTTTTATAGAAATAAACTTTATCATAATTTGGTTCGGTAGCTATTAAATAATCCAGTACATAGTTCCCAGCTGTTTGAATCGCAAAAGTAATTTCAGCGGATGAATTATCAGTATGCATCGTGCTCGTCCAAGTATGATCAGTACTATTATAAGTAAAAGGTTGAGTTGAATTATTCGTAATACCAAAATCTGTATCGGCAAGTAACGTAGTTTCATAAGAAGGACTAGGTGAGCCATTATAAATCAGTTTTACTCCTCCCGTACTGGTAGTACGCACAATCTTCCAACAGTAGTTAGCAAATAATATATTATTATCCGTTACAGTTCCACGGTAATAATGAACAGGATACTCATCATTTTCCGTTCCTGCACGAGTATATACTCCCTTTCCATTCGTATCACTGGAAATAGCCGTAAAATCTACTCCTGTGGAAGCTGTAACAAACTCACTAGCAACATTATCCATAACAGCATAAGAAGCCACTTTATCATACAATTTGACTGGTGCAGAAGAAGAAGCATGTGGATCGATTGCTCTTTCATCTGCAAGAACATAAACAATATCAACCGAACATTGAAAAGAATCTCCAAAACCATCGGGAGCATTAGAATCATATATAATTTCAACAACTAATCTTTCAACTTGCCCCATATCCAATCGTTGATATAATGCTAAAGGAGTCTCATTTTCATCATCATAATAAACCCTATATCGAAAATACAGTTTCTGATCAGTGGTTAATTCAGGTAAAATCGTAAAAGAATCAATCATCGCATTATAAGTAGATTCATTATTAACTTCAATAGTGTAAATATACGTATCCCCAGGATGATTAAGAGTAACATTATACTTTGTAGTTAAAGGACGACTAATAATTGGCCTTTTTTCAGGAACAACATTACTAACATCTGAAACTTGAATATTTTGAAAATGAATATCCCAATTTGCCCCAATTAAATCAATATTTCCATTGATATTTAAATGAACCTGTAAAGTAGCATATCCAATGGATATAACACAAAGAGATACCAAAAAAAAGAAAAAGAAAGTTTGTCTTTTTGAATTGTAACGTACAATTCTTCGACGTCTCATAAGATCACTCTCCTTTTCTAAATAACAACTCTTTCCTATAAAATTTCAATTGTATCTTCCAAAGAAACGGTTCCGGACTTTTTCGGATTATCATCAATAATAGCAATAATCTCAGGTTGATCATAATAATTTTTCTTTGCTTCTGCCATAACTTGCGATGCACTATTAACAGAATTTTCTTCTTTTTTACGAACAGGAGAAATTTTATAACTCTTCAAATTTGATAATTTAACAATCGTAGTTTTATCAATATTTTGTAATAATTCAGCATCAATATCTTTTTCTCTGGTCTTCTGAGTTAAAATTTTTCTTAATTCTAGCTCAAGGGGAGAAACAACAGTTGGTGTGCTTTTTTCGATATAGCAATAAGCGGCTTTATCATCTAATAATACAAAAGAACAAGAATCCAACTGTCTTAAATAACAAATAGGTTTTCGAACTTCTAATTGAGCATCTATCAAATCCTCAAAACTATTAACTTCTATAATACTTCTTCCTTCTAAACTAGGAATAGAATTACTTTTCACCAAAATAGAATCAAAAGTATTCAAAATATAACGAAGATTTTTATCAAAAGGAGGTTCTTTTCTAAAAGCATTAACAAATGAATGAATTGTCAAAAGAAATAATACGAAAGCTAATGCAAATAGAAAAATACTATATTTAAAATACACAGTACTATTTAAGAAGAAAGCAATAGCGCATACCAAAAGACATAGCACTAAAAATAAGAATCCTCTTACACTATCTTTCATACAATCATCTCCTATCTTCTTTCATTAAAATATTCAAATAACCATATCGATGGATAAGCAACATATGGTATTCTAATTTTTACAATTCCTTTTACTTGTTTTTGTTTAACAATAGCAGGGTCTTTAGAATTATTGGCGTCTCCTTTTGTAACGTAAGTAATTCCATTCTCCTCTTCTGTTACCGTAACAATTCTATGAACGATGATTTTCTTATCTTTCTGATAAGCAATAACATCACCTTTTTTTAATTTTTCATCATGAACCTTTTTTAGGATGATAGCATCCCCTTTATTAATACTAGGACTCATAGAATCCGATCCAACACCAATCATATAGAGTGGAAAGAAGCCTGAAACTAAAGCAGCAATAACTGCTACAAATAATCCAATTGGAATATCCCAAAAACTAAAGGTTTCTTTACTAAAAATAAACTGTTCTTCTTGATTGTTTTCGTCAATAATCGAAAATGCCGCAATGTAAATCAAGGATGGAAGAGACACTAAAATCAAAGAATGAATATAGTCTCCTACATCTGGAATAATCGGTACCAAGAATACATAAATATCCACAAGTAAGCGATAAAATAATGGAACACGATATCCTATGTGATAACACAAATAACTAAGAACTGCATTTTTAATAGTAACAGGTAATATAATTGTTGCAAACTGTCCAAATAACAATCTTAATTCTTGCACTTGTAACGTACGAATACTAATAGCAATTTCAAATACAGTAATTAAAATGGTAAATAATACAGTCCATATTTTTTTATCTTTATTAGCCCATATAACAACATAACGAAAAGTCTCAATCAATATAATAACCATTATAGGGCAAAAAATATTATCCATCATTGTTAAGAAAGATAAAGAATAGGCATTTTTTAAAAAACCTACAAAGAATCCTAATCCATACATGATGATAAAAAACATTATAATGTAAAAAACAGTAACCCTAAAAATATTCTTACTATTATAGGAAGACTTATACTTTCGAATTCCTAATAAAGCTATAGTAGAAGAAACATATATTAACAAAAAAGAAACATTTATAATTTCAGAATATTTCATAAAATTCTGAAATAAAAATAATTTATACAAAACAATATATACAATAAAAACTATTAATAAAGATATATTTTTAAAAGTTCTCTTTGTCATACTGACTCCTCTATTCTTTTTTACCACTATAATTTTATACATCTACTATAAAAATAATAAATGTATAAAATTATAAAGGAGACTACCAATATGGTAGTCCTTTATAATTTATATTTCATCTTTATGCTTGTACATAGTTCATAGAAGCAGTTAGATTTAAAGTTTGTTCACTAGATGGTAATTGACTAGCAGAAATACTAGAATCGAACTCTACTCTAACCTTAAACTTCTTAGAAGCACCAGCTGCAATTGTTTCACCAACAGTTATAGCAGTACCATCGCTATGAGTAAAAGTATAATTTACATAAACATCTTGAGCAGTACTAACTCCACTAAGAGTAGGTAAAGCACTTAGCTTAGCAGCAACAGTACCATCATTCTTTACATCTACTGTAAACTCATAGAAATCACCAGGTTTTTGTAAGTTTACAGCATAATCAAGAGACACTGCATTCCCTGTTGCCGTTGGAGCTGTTGTTGCAGTAACACTTCCGGTTGTAATAGTAACATTGGCAAAGTGAACATTCCATGTCGTTTTACTAATAGTAGAAGTACCATTAATGTTAAGAGTTTGACTTAATGCTGAGTATCCAACAGTAATACCTACTAATAGTAATAATAATACTATAACGCTTACACTTCTTTTAACTTGTTTCATTCTAATTCTCCTCTCGAATATCTTTTATAACTCTACTATAAATGATGATTCGACAAATTACAACTAGGAAATCAAATAGTTTTACAAACTTTACACAAATATAGTCAATAAAAAAAGAATTCTAAAATTGAATTCTTTCTTGTATATAAGGAATAATATCTTCTACCTTCAAAGTAATCTGTTCCATAGTATCACGATCTCTTACAGTAACAGTTCCATTATTGACAGTTTCATCATCAACCGTTATACACCATGGAGTACCAATCGCATCACTTCTACGATAACGTTTTCCAATACTACCGCTTTCATCATAAGTAGTCATAAAAGCCTTAGACAATTGATTGTAAATATCAATTGCTTTCTCACTATGATACTTCTTAGCTAAAGGTAAAACACATACTTTGTAAGGAGCTAAGTATGGAATAAATTTCATTACTTCTCTTGTTTCCCCATTTTCAAGGGTCTCTTCACAGTAACTATTATCTAGAATTGCCAAAACCGTTCTGTCACATCCTACTGTAGATTCAATAATATAAGGAATAAATTTTTCGTTCGTTTCTGGATCCAAGTATTCTTGAGAAACACCAGAATATTCTTGATGACGACTTAAATCATAGTTCGTACGATTATGAGTACCATTAATCTCTCCCCATCCAAAATTAAACTGATATTCTATATCACAAGCTTCTTTGGCATAATGCGCTAATTTTTCATGATCATGGTATCTTAATTTATTTTCTGGAAGTCCTAAATCCATAAAGTATTGTTTCGCATATTCTTTAAAATAGGCATACAATTCACTGTCCATTCCTTCTTTACAGAATGTTTGATATTCCATTTGTTCAAATTCTATCGTACGGAATGTAAAGTTACCTGGAGTAATCTCATTACGGAAGGCTTTTCCAATTTGTCCTATACTAAATGGTAACTTAGTACGCATCGTTCTTTGAACATTTAAAAAGTTAACATATTCTCCTTGCGCATTTTCTGGTCTTAAATAAACTTTATTCTTTCCATCTTCTACGACTCCACGATGAGTTTCAAACATTAAATTGAATTGACGAATATCCGTAAAATCACTTTTTCCACACTTAGGGCATGGAACATGATTCTCACGAATATAATTCATCATTTCTTCTTGACTCATACCATCGGCATGTGCCTCTGGATTAAAGTCATCAATTAAATTATCCACACGATAACGCATTTTACAATGTTTACAATCAATTAATGGATCCGAAAAACTTCCTACGTGTCCAGAAGCTTCCCAAACTCTTGGATGCATTAAAATAGCAGCATCTACTTCATAAGCATTACTACGTTCTTGAATAAAGCGTTTTCTCCAAGTATCTTTAACCGCATTTTTCAAGCGACTTCCTAATGGACCGTAATCCCATGTATTGGCAAGACCTCCATAGATTTCACTTCCTTGAAAAATAAATCCATATTGCTTGCAGTAATTTACTAATTTTTCCATTGTTAATTTTTCCATTTTTTCATCCTTCCTTTCAAACTGAAAAAAAAACTTCTAGAATTTGTAAGGACGAAGTATACTCCGCGGTTCCACCTTACTTATTCTAGAAGAATCAGCTCTTGTCTATACTGCTCTGGGCTTTCCACACCCGTCATCACACTTATGTACCAATTATATCGTGAAATAAAAAATTGTCAAGAATTACGCTGACAATTTTTTTCTATATTTTGCTTCTACTTTATGTTTCGTGTTTTTAACAACTTTTTTTGGCAATTTATCTTCTAATTTCGATAATGTTTGATAGCCAGTATAAATAGCATAGATATCTCCTACTAAAAAGAGATAACGAATCATACTAGTTTCTAAACGAAAAATTAAACTAAAGACAAAAACAGCCACAAAGCATAATACAACTTCTACTATATCTAAGATGATAAATAGTTTCTTTCCTTTTTCCATAGAACTCCCCCCTAAATAATTTGTTCATATTGAATCTGAAAACTAGAATCAAATTGATAATCTTCTTCTATAATTGGGTTCTTATATTGAACCTTATACTTAAGTTGTTTAGATTCTCCTTGTTTGATAATATCACCTAATTGAATGGTATTACCATTTCCGTAAGATAACTGATATTCCACATAAGGATCATCTTTGTGAACAAAGTAATTTGCAATTTCAACATCCACACTGGAATCATTTACAACATCAAAATACAATTCATAGGATTCTCCTAATTGAGATAAATTAGCAGAATAATTTATACTTAAACCATCAATCCCATAAAAGGAAACATTGTCACTATAAGAAACGTGATCATAATAGATTCCTTTATAATCTTTTTCCTCTATAGAGCCATGAAAACAAATACCAATTAAGATAAATAATCCTATTACCCCTATTTTAAAATATTTAACCATAAAACCCCCACATTTCGATTCCTAATCCTAGTATGTCCAAATGTGCGAATATTATAACATATTTTTATAAAAAAGTCAATTTATATAAGCAAATGTAATACTATTTTCCCATTCTCTTTTGAAAAGTTTTAAAATCCAAATATGGTTCTAAAGAAGGATCAATATCTTCTAAAACATTTCTTGGATTTACATTATCTTTTGGAATATAAATCAAATAAAAAGATTCTAATAATTCATCTGGTAATCCAAGGGTATGAATATAATCTAAATATCGATAATAAGTATCCATAGAATGACGATAAATATTTTCTTTTGACATAGCATTTAATAGAATCATGTTATAGCAATACAAATCCGTATTATCACTAGGAATAATAACCCCCTCTACCGTAGATTTATATTTTTCAGGTAAAGATTGGATATAAGGATTTTTTAATAAATAATAAGCCATTCCTAAAGGATCTCCTACTCCCAAATAAGCACTATCCAAATCAATTGCTTTCAATTGATTGTCAGCATCAATGATAAAATTAAATTCATTTAAATCTCCAAACTGAAAACGATGACTAACTTCTTCTACTCGTTGAACACGATCAATAATATTTCCCATTTGCTGAAGATAAAACATTTTGGTAGAAAGAGGAATTTGTGGATTATTAATAATAGGTCCTAAATTACGATGGGAAGGAACAATAGGCATCGCAAATCCTGCAATACTTCGATCAACATATATAATAGAATCCGGAATAATTAATTCCGAGATTTCTTGATAAGAATTGGGTGTATTAAGAGCAGTAACCGTAAAAAGTTTCTTAGACATAACAACTGGGTCTTCTTGCGCATCTAAGTATTTAAAAACTCTCTCAACATGATCTGGAAAACTCCTTCTTTTTAACACTAACATCAAGGCTTCTGTATTTAATACTCCACTCTCAATCGGTAATTCCATTAGTTTTCGAACTTCTCTCATTCTAAGATTTATAATATGCACAAGAACTCCCCCTCAAATTAGTTCCCTATTATAACACATTTCTTTTATTTTGAAAAGAAAATATGCTATGATAAAGGCGGAGGAAAAAATATGAGTAAAGAAAAAAGAAAAGATTATCTAAGTTGGGATGAATATTTTATGAGTATTGCGAAACTAACAGCCGGTCGTAGCAAAGATCCAAATACTCAAGTAGGGGCTTGTATCGTCAGTCAAGATAATCGTGTTTTATCAACAGGTTATAATGGTGCCCCTAATAATTTTAAAGACGATGATTTTCCATGGGGTCGTGAAGGAAAACCGTTAGAAACAAAGTATCTTTTTGTATGCCACGCTGAAGCCAATGCCATTGATAATTTTAGAGGATACAAAAAAGAATTTGAAGGTGCTAGAATCTACGTAGATTTATTTCCATGCAATGAATGTGCAAAAAAAATTATTCAAAGTGGAATCAAAGAAGTGATTTATTTATCCGACAAATATGCCGATACCGATTCAACCATCGCATCAAAATTAATGTTTGACACCTGTGGGGTTACTTACCGACAAATGGATAAAGAACATCAAAAGGTTTTTCAATTATCACTAGAACCAGACAAAACAATAGAATACATAAAAAAATAGTTCGCAATGAACTATTTTTTTTAACGATAACATGTATAACATCCTGTACAATAGGATGTACATGTAGAACCTTTATTACTTTTTCTCATAAAACACCTACTATATCTTATACGACAATAATAACTGATTTGTCGAAAAAAGTAAATAAAGAAAAAAGAATGATAAAATATCATTCTTTATCTTTACTGAACCTTGACTACTTCTGGATACGTTTTTCCTTTTAAATCAATAACAGCTTTTTCAATCACTAAATTATTAACTAACTTTCCAGTATTAGAATTAGCTACTTTTTCTCTTTTTTCAATCGTCTTAAGAGCATCAAATCCATCTATAACTTTTCCAAAAGAAGCATAATAACCATCTAAATTAGAAGCACTTTCTAAGCAAATAAAGAATTGACTTCCAGCAGAATCATTGTCATCTCCACGAGCCATAGAAATAACCCATTGAGAATGAAGGAATGTATTCGGAAAACCATTAGCAGTAAACTCTCCTGAAATAGAATAACCTGGTCCTCCAGAACCAGTTCCAGTAGGATCTCCGCCTTGAAGAACAAATCCTGGAACTAATCGATGGAAGGAATTATTATCATAAAATCCATTTTTAACAAGAGAGATAAAATTATTCACTGTATTAGGAGCAACGCTTGGATATAACTCCATAACAATAGATCCATAATTTTGAATTTTCATCGCAACAACAGGATTAGTCGTATCATAAGATAAACTCGTCTCATTTCCTTCAATCGCATAATCAATTCCTAAAAAATCAGGTTCATATTGATACTCTTTCGGAGAAACGAAAATAGATAATCCAATTACTCCCACTATAATAATAGCCCCTACTATCCAAACAATTTTTTTATTCATACACTATTTCCTTTCTAATATATCTCTAGCAGCAACCAATCCAGTAGCAGCTGCTGTTACAATATTACCAGCTTTTCCACTTCCATCCCCAATGAAATAAATATTATCTTCTTTTAAACGGAATTTATTATCCGTTTCAATTTCATTAGAGAAGAATTTAATTTCTGGTCCATATAACAATGTATCATCATTATTAACTCCTGGAATGATTTTATCCAAAGTTTCTAATCCCTCTAAAATATTTGTAATAATACGATGTGGCATAACTAACGCCAAATCTCCCGCAACACAATCTTTTAAAGTAGGTTCAATAAATCCTTTACGAATACGATGCCACTCACTTCTTCTTCCATTTCGTAAATCTTTTAAAGATTGAATAATAGGTTTTCCATCTCCTAATACATTCGCAATTTTCGCAATAGATTCTCCATAAAGTCTCGTATTGGTAACTGGCTCTGTTAAAGTTACTTTCGAAATAAAGGCAAAGTTTGTATTATTACTCTTTATATCTTTCAAAGCATGTCCATTTACACAAATATATCCATAATAATTTTCTTTCGCCACAAATCCTCCTGGATTCGTACAAAAAGTACGAATTTCATCTCCATAAGTTTTTGTTTTAATAAAGATAGTAGGATCATATATTACATTCGTAATTTCCTCCATAATATCTTTTCTCACTTCTACTCGAACTCCAATTTCAATACTTTGAGAAAGATATGGAATATGATATTTATCTGCCAATTCTTGAATCCATTTAGCACCAGTTCTTCCTGGAGCAACAACAACATATTTAGCTTCTATTTTCTCACTTTTAGATCCTTTTTGATAAGTAATAGTATGATGATTTTCATCTTTTGTATGAACATCAATAACATCACTGCGATCTAACAAAGTTACACCTTTTTCAGCAAGATAATCACAAATACCTTGAATATAACCAGGTAAATGATCACTACCTAAATGTTTTTGTTTAATGATTAAAAGTTTTCCTCCAGCAATCGCTACTTTTTTTCGGATAGCAATTGCTTCCTCCATATTCGAAGGATAAACTTCAGCATCCATCCCAAACTGCGTAAAGATTTCTTCCGTTTCATCAATTAATTGATTAGCTTCTGACTCAAGCATATATTTGGTTAAGTCACTTTTTCCTAGTTTCGGAATAAAGTTTAATTTTCCATCGGAAAAAGTCCCTGCTCCTCCATATCCAGAAAGAATGGCACAAGGATTACAATTCTGACAAGGAACTCCATTTTTATTCATAGGACAAACTCGTTTTTTTACATTGGAACCTCGATCCAACAAAACAATTTTTAAATCCTTATTTTTTGTGATTAATTCATAAGCTGTAAATAATCCAGCAGGTCCAGCCCCAATAATCGCAACATCATACTTCATAATTATCACCAAAAATATAATAACATAAAAAAAAGAAAAGAAGAAAGTACTTTACAACAATTTCTAAAAAATCCACCAAGGAAAAATAACTTATGATAAAATAGAATTGGTGATACTATGACAAGAGAAGAATTAAATCACGATATTCAACAAGAAATTCAAGAAGAAGTAAACCGAGAAACACGAAATAAGTGGATTAAATTTTCCATAAAATGTATCGTTTTCTTACTAATCTTTTTCTCTATATTCTTTTCCTATACTACTTATATTTCAACCGTAAAGATAGAAGTAAGAGAATATCGAATTACAAACGATAAAATTCCAGAATCTTTAAATGGCTTAAAAATAATTCAATTTAGTGATTTTCATTTTGGCAGCACTATGTTTGAGAAGGAATTAAAAAAAGTAGTAGAACTTACCAATATAAGAAAACCAGATATTATTGTTTTTACAGGAGATTTGATTCAAAAGAACTATGAAATAGATTCCGAAAAGCAAGAAGAAATCATCGAATTATTGCAAACGATGAATGCTAGTGTTGGCAAATACGCCATATTAGGAGATGAAGATTCCGAAAAAATAGCAACAATCTTCAATCAAAGCAATTTCACAATATTACGAAATGAATATGATCTAATTTATAAAGAAGATAATAACCCCATCCTGTTAATAGG
>AUXO013853770.1_pt1 | contig 12332 bp, 9 predicted proteins | sample 768731 | NCBI WGS metagenome assembly AUXO01 (sample SAMN02715735, study PRJNA202380) | gut metagenome | biome: sheep rumen | host: Ovis aries | place: New Zealand: Palmerston North | reverse complement strand
AATGACAGACGAATTATTACAGCGAATCGCGGAATTGAAGATAGTCCCCGTCGTAAAGATTGACGATGTGGCAGATACCTTGCCCTTAATGAAGGCGCTTGCCGACGGCGGTATTTTAAGCGCGGAGATCACGTTCCGTACCGCGTGCGGCCCCGATGCTCTTGCGTTGGCGGCAAAGAATTGCCCCGATATGTTGATCGGTGCGGGAACAATTATCAATAAAGAACAGGCAAAGAAAGCAGTTGCTTGCGGCGCCAAATTCATCGTTGGCCCCGGTTTTTCCAAAGACGTGGCGGCGGTGTGCCGTAAAGCGGGCGTTTTGTATCTTCCCGGCGTGGTCACTCCCACCGAGGTGATGATGGCAATTGCGGAAGGCTTGAAAGTGGTCAAGTTCTTCCCCGCGGAGAATTACGGCGGCGTAAAGACCATTAAGGCTCTTGCCGGTCCCTTCCCCCAACTCAAATTCATGCCTACCGGCGGTATCTCTGCGGAGAATATCAAAGGGTATTTTGAAACGGGCAAGGTCATTGCCTGCGGCGGTAGCTGGATGGTGAAGGACAGCTTGATCAAAGCAAAGGAATTCGATAAAATAACCGCTTTATCCAAAGAAGCGATGGAGGTAGTAAAATAATGAAAGCAGTAACGTTCGGTGAATTGATGTTGAGACTTGCTCCGGAGGGATACCTCCGTTTTGTGCAAGCAGATAAGTTCCAAGTGACTTTCGGCGGCGGCGAGGCCAACGTGGCGGTGTCCCTTGCCAATTACGGCGTGGACGCGGCGTTTGTTTCCAAGCTGCCCAATAACGATATCGGCCAAGCGGCGGTAAACAGCCTGCGCAGGTTCGGCGTGGATACCGGCAAGATCGTACGCGGCGGGGATCGCATCGGCATTTACTTCTTGGAGAAGGGCGCAAGCCAAAGACCCAGCAAGGTCATTTACGACCGCGCGGCTTCTGCCATTGCACTTGCCAAGCGTGAGGATTTTGATTGGGATAAGATCTTTGAAGGTGTGAATTGGTTCCACTTTACCGGCATCACTCCCGCTCTTTCGGATGGTGCGGCGGAGATCACCATGGACGCTTTGAAAGCGGCAAAGGCAAAGGGCATCACCGTTTCTTGTGACCTGAACTATCGCAAGAAGTTGTGGAGCAAAGCAAAGGCAAAGGAAGTGATGACTTCCCTGATGCCTTACGTGGACGTTTTGATCGCAAACGAAGAGGATAGTGCGGACGTGTTCGGCATCAAAGCGGACGATACCGATATTTCCAAGGGCGCGCTCAACAAAGAGGGATACAAGTCCGTGGCAAAAAAGTTGGTGGATGCTTTTGGCTTTAAGTACGTTGCCATTACTCTTCGCGGCAGTATTTCCGCCAACGATAATAAGTGGAGCGCCATGCTTTATAATGGCAAGGATTACTTCTTCAGCAAGGAGTATATGATCCATATCGTGGACCGCGTGGGCGGCGGCGATAGCTTTGGCGGCGGCCTGATCTACGGTATGCTCCATTTCCCCGAGGATAGCCAAAAGGTGATCGAATTCGCGGTGGGCGCAAGTTGCTTAAAGCACTCCGTGGAAGGGGATTACAACATGGTCACGGTGGACGAGGTTTTAAAACTCATCGAAGGCGACGGCAGCGGCCGTGTGCAAAGATAAAAGGAGGACGCAACAATGGACGTCAGATACGCAGTATCCAAAAAAGAGTACAGCAGAATGAACACCGAGGAACTTCGTGAGAACTTCCTCATTCAAAATATTTTCGAGGCGGATAAGATCAATCTTACCTATTCCCACATCGATAGGATCATTGCGGGTGGCGCATGCCCCGTCAGCAAAGAGCTTCCCCTTCTTGCGGGTGAAGAACTCGGCGCGGAGTATTTTTGTGAAAGGCGCGAACTCGGCGTGATCAATATCGGCGGCGCAGGAACCGTTACGGTGGACGGCAAGGTGTATCAAATGGATCACTTTGACGGATTGTATGTGGGCAGAGGCACCAAGGAGATCGTTTTCGCTTCGGCGGATCCCAAGGCTCCGGCGCATTTTTACCTTAACAGCACTCCCGCTCATAAGGAGTATCCCACCAAGCACATTCCGCTCGTGAACGCGGTGCATCGTGCTTGCGGTGATTTTAAGGACTGCAACAAGCGCACCATCAACCAATTTATCGTGCCGGGCAATTGCGATAGTTGCCAACTTACGATGGGTCTTACCCAATTGGAAGAAGGCAGCAACTGGAACACCATGCCTTCTCACACCCACGAGCGCCGTATGGAAGTGTACATCTATTTTGACATTCCGCAGGACAACGTGGTCTTCCACATGATGGGCAACCCCACCGAGACCCGTCACATCGTGGTGCAAAACGAGGAGGCGGTCATTTCCCCCAGTTGGTCCATTCACAGCGGCGTCGGCACCAAGAATTATACCTTCATTTGGGGTATGTGCGGTGAAAACCAAGTATTTGACGATATGCAGGGCGTGAAGACCACCGATCTTCGCTAAGCCAGTAAGGAGCAAAAATGAAAATCGGTTTGCAATTATTTACCTGCCGCAAGCAGGCGCAAAAGGATCTTTACGGCACGTTGAGAAAACTTTCCGCCCTTGGCATCAAATATATCGAGGCGGCAAGGATTAACTTTGACGATGCGGATATCTCGGCGTTTAAGAAAGCCAAAGAGGAGTTTGGCATCGAGGTGGTTTCGGCGCAGATCAAACCGCACGTTTTGGCGGATGAGTTTGACAAATGCTTGAAGTTTTTAAAAGAAACCGAGTGCACCACCGCCATCATTTCGGTGCTTCCCACCGAGTGCATCATCGGCAGCGATGAGAAACTTGTGGAGTTTTGCAAATGGGCAAGTGAGCTTGCCAAAAAGTACAAGGAGCACGGCATTCAGCTTTGCTATCATCACCATGATTTTGAGTTTATCAGAAGCGGTGCAGGCACTCGCTTTGATATCATCGTGGAGAATATGAGCGAAGATATGAACTTTGTGATCGATACCTATTGGACCACCAAAGCGGGCATCAACGTGGAAAAACTGTTGAACCGTTTGTCCGGCAGAGTACGCGGTGTGCATTTGAGAGATTATGCTCTTTACCGCAAATTCATTGGCAGGAATCCTTCCAATTACGCCCTCGGTGACGGCGTGATCGATTTTAATTGGATCATTGAAGCCGCCAAGGTAAACGGGGTGGATTACGGTGCGATCGAGCAAAACACCAAGCATCCGTTCAGTGAGATCGCCAAGAGCGTGGATCATATTAAGAAGATAGGCTACGAAGAGGATCTGCAATAATGAGTCTTGACCAAGCGATCAAACTTGCCGATTACGTGGTGAACTTTAAAAGTCCCGAGATGCGTTGGACCTGGGGGCAGGGGATCATGGGGGCAGCCCTGAACGATCTGGACCTTTACCTCGGTTCCGAAAAGTATTTGCCTTTCTTACAGGGTTTTTGCGACTATTACGTAAAGCATGAACCCAAGGTGGATTCTTCGGATACCGCCGCGCCCGGGTTTATTACATACGCGGTGTATACCCGCACGGGAAAGTCGGAGTATAAAGCGCTCACGGATAAGGTTCTTGATTATATTAAGAACGAGCCGCGCATCTATAAGGACGCGGTCAATCACATGGGCGGCAATATCCTCGGCAAGTTTTATCCCAAGTCCATTTGGGTGGATAGTTTGATGATGTTCAGCGTGTTCCCCGCACTCTATGCGGCGAAAGAAGGGGACGGCGATCTTTTGGAAATTGCCGCCAAACAACCCGCGCTGTTTGCAGATTGCCTAATGGATAAGGACGATCACTTGTGGTATCACAGTTTTTGGGTAAAAAAGCAACACCACTATCCCAAGCGCAAGTATTATTGGGCAAGAGGAAACGGTTGGGTGGTTTCCGCCATTCCCAAGATCCTGGATTGCATTGGGGATCATCCCGAGCGCGAACGCATTTTGCAAGCGTACCGTCAGACGGTGGACGCCGTTGTCAAAAAACAACACCCCTCGGGCGGGTTCAACACCTTGCTTGGGAGAAGGACGTATTTGGAATCCTCTGCCACCGCTTTGATCGCGGACGGCATTTATCACGGCGTAAGAATGGGGTATATCGGAGAAGAGTATCTTCCCTATGCGGAAAAGGCTTATGCTTTTGTTCTTTCCTGCTTAAAGTTTAAAAAGAACGGGAAAGTTGTAATGACTAAGATCAGCGGTCCCACCATCCCCGTGCCCGTTGTACCGTATATCGGTTATGCGTGGGTGGTAAAAACCCCCAATATGTTTTACGGCATCGCTTCCTTCTTATGGGCGGCGATCGAGAGGGATAAACTTCTTAAAGAGGGGAAAGTGAAATGAAGATTGCAAGGTTGGCATTGCCGGAAGGTGTGTTTTATGCTTCCGTAAAGCAAGATGGATATCATTTGATCCTCGGAGATATCTTTGGGGAGTGGGGTGAACTGTCCGAACCTTACGAGGGGGAGTATCGCTTGCTTGCCCCCGTTGCGCCTTCCAAGGTGGTGTGCCTTGGCGCAAATTACAAAAAACACGCGGAAGAACTGCATTTGGCGGTGCTTCCCGAACCTACTGTCTTTTTGAAACCGTCCACCTCGGTCATTGCAAGCGGAGAGGATATTCTTTATCCCGCGCAAGCCACTAAAGTGGATTACGAAGCGGAGCTTGCCGTGGTGATCGGAAAAACCGCAAAACACCTTTCGGAGCAGGATGCGCTTTCCGTGGTGCTTGGGTATACCGCCGCAAATGATGTGACCGAGCGCGATATGCAAAAAAGGGACGGGCAGTGGACGCGTGCAAAGGGGTTTGATACCTTTTGTCCCCTCGGCGCTTTTTTGGAAACCGATCTTAACCCGGAAAAAGCCGAGATCGTGGGAAAGAAAAACGGCGTTGTCGTACAAAAAGGCAATACCCGTGACTTGATAAACAGCGTTAAAAGGTCGGTTGCTTTTATTAGTGATATTATGACCTTGGAACAAGGGGACGTGATTTTAACGGGTACACCCGAAGGGATCGGACCGCTTTTGCCGGGCGATACTTTCGAGGTGGAGATCAACGGCGTCACCTTCTTGAAAAACACTGTAAAAAGGGAGGAAAAATGAAAAGAGTATTTTCTTTTACCGTATCTTTGATCGTGCTTTTCACGTTGGCTTTGTCCACCGTACTCTTTTCGGCATGTGAAGAGCAGAAACCCGAAAAGATCGAGTGGATCACCGCGGAGTACGTGGCGGATCCCGTTTCCGTTGACCCGAATTACGGTCAATTCGTGGCGGACGGGGATAAAGATATCTCCATCGGCGTGCTTGCGGATATCCACGTGATGAGCGAAACGCAAGCGGTGGATATGACTTGCAGTGATTACAAATCTTGGGAAGCGCACGGGCAAAAGATGCTCGGCCTATCGGAATCCATCTTAAAAACGGCGGTGGATAGGATCATTACGGAATCGGATTTTGACGTGGTGCTCGTTTCGGGGGATAATGCAGATGACGGCGGTTATCTTTCTCATGTTGCGGTGGCTTCCGAGTTAAAACGCTTGGAGAACGCGGGGATAAAGGTTTTCACCATTCCCGGCAACCACGATATCAACAATAACTCTTATACGTACGCAAGCGGAACGCAAAGGCTCACAAGATCCACCTCGGAAGTGGAGTTTGCAAGTATCTATGCGGATTTCGGCTATAACGGAGAGGATGTTGTTGAGTATTACAAAAACGAAGGGACCGAGGCGGCGGCCACGGACGCAAACTTCGTGCTTGGCGATAACCTTTCATACGTGGCGGATCTTTCGGATAAATACCGTTTGATCGCGATCGATATGTGCCATTATACCGATACCTATTATCTGCAAGATAACGACGGCTCATACGCCGCGGCAGGGTATGACGTGGATGAAGATGGCTACGTGCTTGTGAACGGCGAAAGATATACCCTTGCGCGCAAACGACACGACGGCGCCATGACCACCGAACTGTTGGATTGGGTGAAAAAGGTGACGATAGAGGCGGTGCAAGAGGGAAAGATCCCCATCGGTATGATGCACTTCCCGCTTTTGCAACACTTCGGCCCCCTCGTACAGGCGGAAAACGGCGCGGTGAACGATCCCGACACTCGCGCTGTGGCGGACGTGCTTGCCAATGCCGGCATGAAGTTTATTTTCACCGGGCATATCCATATTCAGGATGACGCGCTTTATACCACAAGATCAGGCAACAAGATATTGGATATCAATAGCGCCTCTTTGTGCAATTATCCCACTCCCGTGCGCTATTTCCGCGCAAAAGGGGACACCGCTTACGTGCGCACTTGGAATATGAACAGCGAGAAAGAAGAATACCTGCCTTCCTATTTGTCCCAAGAAGAAAAAGACGCGCTTTTGGCGGATTTTACCGCATATTCCGTTGCTTATTTGGATGGCAGCATGCTTGCCAAGATCAAAAACAAGATCGATATGGATATGGTTTATAAGATCCTATCAAAACTCGGCGTAAAGAAAAACGGTCAAAACGACGCGCAGGTGACATCGCTTGCCGAGGACGTGTATAACGACGTTATCTTAAAATTCTTAAAACTGCCTCTTTACGAAAAGGACGCTAACGGCGGCTTGTCGGTGGAGAGTGCGGCAAAAGCGTACGGCGTGGTCATTCCGCAGTCGGATTATACGGATGTTTTCAATTTGGCAATGAGCTTTGTGGCAAGTATGTACGGCGGTGACGAAAGTTGCGTCGCTTTGCATACGCGGGTAGTACTGTTAAAGTATTCCATCTATACGGCTCTCAAAGTGATAGACGATTTTGATCTTTTTGCCAAGATCAGGCAGATCAATCCGAACTTTGCTGAGATCGATCTCTCCGCATCTCTTTCCGATCTTTATCGAACCGGAAAGCTTGATTTGTGCAATAACAACCTTTTGATCGGTCTTGTATCTTCGTTGAAGGTCAGTGGGCTTGATTCCTTTAAGGATCTTATCGGAAGCGCTAACGCCTACGGCGCTCTTAGGCAGATCAAGAAGCTGAAAGTGATTTCCGCTTTGTTGCCGGATGGCCTTGAGTTAGGCTTCAAGCCGGAGGACTATATCGAGGCGGATCCCGATAATCAGATCGGCTGCATTCTTTTTGCCGATCTGCTTGATGATGCCATAGCTTCTTTCACCACGCTCGGGTTGACCAATGACAGTTTGGAGAAAGGTAGCACTTATAAGTATAAAAAAGGAGTGACGGACAGCGCTCCCGGGGATAATAACCTTACCATCAATATGACTACAATGGCGTATTCTACGCTTAAATAGGAGGAATTATGAAAACAACACTCATCGTTATTATCAGTTTCTTGCTCGTAGTAAGCACCGCTTTGCTTGGCTACGGTATCTCACAAGGAACGCAAAAAGAGTTGGACAGCACCGCGGAAGCAATGTACGAAGCTCCTGCGCGTGACTTGTTCTTGGGCGAATATGCGGAACAAAAGATAGACGTTTCCGCCATTTATGAAGATAGCGGCAAGAGCAAGGCGGATAAAATTGCGCAAATGATCATAAACGCTTCGTACAACAACATTATGATCAATCAATTCTATTATGCGGCGCACGTGGAAGTGAAAGGGTCCGGTAAGGAGTCTTATTCCGATTACTTCCGCGCAAAGACGGGTGCAAATATGTTCTATCAAACGTTTGCTTATACCGGGGTGCTCAATCCCGCGGTCACCAGGATCGATTACGTGGATCAGCGTCTTTCCAAGACGACCACCACGACTTACGATAAAAAGGAAAAGACCTGGGCAGTTTCTTTCAAAAGCCCCGACGTGGATAACAAAGATCCCATGACTCTTCCCGATCTTAATGCTTACAATATTTACAGCTGGTATGATTTCCCCCTTGATCTCGGCGGCGTGAAGAACCATATTAACGACGATACGAGAACCGAGGCGATCGACTCCTCTTTGATCGATCCGACCAGCGCCACGATCGAACTTGTGGATGCGGATGGTGAGAACCCCTATTATCGTCTTACCTTTAAAGCGATCATTGCCGCAGCGCAAGCGTCCGGTGAAACCTTGGCTCGTTTCTCGGAGTCCTTTGACAGCCTCAGCAACATCCAATTCAGTGAACTTACCTTTACGGTGGAGATCTGGAAGGATATGGGCGTGTTCCGTAGGATCGATTACTATGCTCGCGTGACTGCCACCATCAGCGGGAACCGCGGCGAAGCAAGGATCAATAAAACCATTGGGTTCAGTTATGACGACGAGGATGCCAGCGTGGCGTATCATATTAAGAAACTTGCCGATCAGCACGATTCCAAGTGGATCAGCAGAATGAGCAAAAAGAACAGAGATATTTTGAACGCAGAGGTTGCTGAGTTGGAGGCGAAAATAGCGGCAAAGGAAGCTGCGGAGCAAGCAACGGAACTTGAGCCGGAATCGGTTTAATGGCTTAACAAAAAAAGGCGCGGCGGGGCGAAAGCCTTGCCCGCACCCTTTTTAAAAAATGAAAAAAGCATTGATCGTCATTATCATCGTTCTTATGCTGCCGGAGATAGCGCTACTTGTTTATGGCGCTGCCTTTTTTGGGAAAGGAAGTTTCCAGCGGATTTGATATGGATTTTGATCTTGTGGCGCCTGATAATCCTCGTCAGTATGCTCCTGCTATTGCAGAATGGGCAAGGCTTTATCACGAAACCAATAATCACAGAACGCTTTACGTGCCACCAATCCTTCTAAAAACCCCGAAGCGCCCAATTACTTTGCTCCCGAGGTGGATTCAAGCATAATAGACGCTAATACCGTTCGCGTAAAGGCTCCTACCGAGGAAAACCGTTATTATGTGCTCACTTTTTCGGAGGACCTGCAACAAGCGCAACGCTCGGAAAACAAGGAAGATAGGTTGAATGCCGCGTTCAGCGGCCGCATGGATAATCTCACGATCAAGAGCGGATTTCATGGCGGAAATATGGGAGTGCGGTTTGTTCCGCCAAATCAGAATAGAGTTTTTGGTGAACGCCAAGATCAACGGTTCGCAGGGGGATGCCAAGATCACCATGATCTACAAGTTCGTGTATGACGACGATTCTTGCGATATAGTCCGATTGATCGAAAACGTGGGTTGGCAAGAGTACCTTTCGAACGCGAACAAAGCAAAATTGCAAGAAAGAAAAAGAGATATAGTTTCTGAGTAAAACAGACAAAAAAGGAGAAAAAGATGAACAAAGTATTACTGACTAACGCTACGGCAAAAAAACTGTACAAATACGCAAAGACCTTTAAGATCTTTGATTATCACTGTCACTTGTCGGTCAAGGAAATGTATGAAAACAAGCCTTACAAGAATTTGACCGAGATCTGGTTGAAAGGGGATCACTATAAGTGGAGGCAAATGCGTACCTTCGGCGTGGCGGAGGAATTGATCACGGGAGACGCCTCGGATTACGACAAGTTTTACGCTTACATATCCATGTTGGAAACGGCAGTGGGCAATCCCTTGTATCTTTGGTCCAAGTTGGAATTGGAGTTTTACTTCGGCATCAAATATCCTTTGACTCGCACCTATGCCAAGAGGATCTGGGATAAGGCAAACAAAGTGATCGAAGAGACCAAGTTCTCTCCTCTTTCCGCAATAGCAATGTCTAACGTGGATACCGTGTGCACCACCGAGGAGATCTATTGCGATCTTATGTATCATCGTTTGCTTCGTGAAAATGCCGCTATCAAAACCAAGATCTTGCCGGCTTTCCGCGGGGATAGAGCGATCAATATCGATAGCCCCGAGTTTATTAAGAACATTGAAAAGCTTGGCAACGTTTCCAATTTTGTGATCAGAACCTTGGAAGACATGGAAGACGCGCTTTGCAAGCGCTTGGATGCCTTCAAAGAGCAGGGCGCCGTCACTACCGATTTTGCTATTGAAGGTCTTCGTTATTTCCGTGCTTCGAGAGAGGATGCGGACGTTATTTTCCGTGCGGCTCTCAAGGGAGAAGTAAGGGATATTGATACTTATAAGAACTATATGATCCGCTTCCTTCTCGGCGAGTGCTATAAGAGAGGTTTCAGCGTGCAACTTCATATCGGAGCCATGCGCAATAACAACACCGCCATGAACCTTCGCTTGGGGGCGGATACCGGGTTTGATTCCATCTCCACCGAGGAATATCAAACCGGGCTCAAACTTCTGCTGGATGATCTTAATACCTCCGGTATTCTCGGCAAGACCATTATTTTTAACCTGAACCCCGCCGATAACGAGTACGTGGGCACTTTGATCGGCTGTTTCCAAGGAAACGAGGAGGGCGTGAAGGGCAAGATCCAAATGGGTGCTGCTTGGTGGTTTAACGATACTAAGAACGGCATTTTGAACCATTTTAAGGCACTTTCCGAACTCTCTCATTTTGGCTCTTTCCTCGGTATGCTTACCGACAGCCGCAGCTTCATCTCTTATACCCGTCACGATTATTTTCGTCGCCTGATGTGCTCTTACGTGGGCGAGCTTGTGGAAAAGGGCGAGTTTGTGAAGGATATGGGTGTTTTGCGCAAGGTGGTCGGGGAGATCTCTTACTTGAACGCAAAGCGTTATTTTGCCATCCACGAATAAACGATCGGCACAATAAAGAATGGGCGCGTCCTTTCGGGGCGCGCTTTTTTGCTTTTAAGGGGCATTTTTACGCTTGCAAAAAAGGTTTGAAAAAAACTGAAAAATGTGGCTTTACAGATTGCGTTCTATATGATATAATTTATTTAATTATTATTATGTGTATTTCCGCTCGGGCTTTCTCGCGCGAGAAAAGCGCACGCAAGACACACAACTTTTTTACTTGATAAGCAACCTCCAAGGGTTAATGCAGAGGAGTATAACGATGGATACAAACGCCGCTACCGAAACCATGATGATCCCCGCAACGAGAAAACGCAAACTGTGGAAGAAAAAGGATCCCAACAGGGCCACCACTTCTTCTATTGTAAGCTTTTGCGGCTCCACCTTTTTCTCAAGAAGTATCGGCGAGTTGATCGCTTCCTATTTCACGCTTTTCTTAACGGACTTTATGCTTTTAAGGCCGGAGATGATCGTGGTGTTGATGCTCGTCACCAGGATCATAGACGCTTTTACCGACCCTATTGCCGGTGCGATCGTGGATATTACCCATTCTCCTTGGGGTAAATCCAGACCCTACGTGTTGTTCGGTTCCTTCCCGCTTGCCATCTTTACCGTGTTGCTCTTTACAGTGCCCAACTTCAGCCTGATGGGCAGATTGGTGTACGTGTACGTCATTTACATCGGCTACGGTCTTGCGCAAACCATTTTCTCCGTGCCGCTTGCCACCCTCGGCATGTCCATCACGGCAGACCCTACGGAAAGAAAAAATATTTACACCATCTCCGGCTTTATGGGTTCTTTCGGTACCGCTATCCCCGGCGCCGTGCCCATTATTTTCCAGTACGTTGCAACGAGTCATTCCGCACAGGAGACCGCGTACTTCCTGATCGGTATGGTGATCGGTGCAGGTACCTTGATCTTCGGTATCTCTGCCTTCTTTACCATGAAGGAAAAAACCGTTTCCCTCAGTCAGGTAAAAAAAGAAAAGGTCAAGCTCAGAAAGAACGTGAAGGCGCTTTTGTTGAACCGTCCTTTGATCTGCACCTTCTTTTCCAGCGTTGCGATTTCTCTCCGCTCCATGGGATTTGGCGCCATGATCTACTTCTTTAAGGAAACCATGAACAACTATGCGCTCGCTACCTTTATCGGTATCGGGTCCTCCATTCCTTCGTACCTGTTCATGTTGGCGGTGCCGTTCTTGGCAAAACGGTTTTCACCGAGGAACCTATGTATAGCGGGTTATGCCTTTGCGGGCTTTATGTATTTGCTGTTCTTCTTCTCGGGGTACTCCAGCATCTTCTGGGTGGCGTTCTTCTTTATCGTATCCGGTATTCCTTCGGGCATGATCAGCACTTGCGCCACCATCATCGTGGCGGACTCGGTTGACTACATGGAGTGGCGTACCGGCGTGCGTTCGGAAGGTCTTGTTTGGAGTATCAACGGTTTGAAGACCAAAGCCGCAAGCACCCTTTCGGGCGTGTGGCTCCCCATCGGTCTCGGCTTCGTAGGCTATCACGTGGCGCAGGCAAACAGCGAGTTTATCATTCAATCCGACGCTACCAAGCAGGGGCTTTTCTATTTGGTTGCCCTCGCACCTCTTGCCGGATCGGTCTTGGCGATCGTGCCGTTGCTTTTCGATAACTTCTTTGGTAAAAATCGTGAAAGGATCTTTGCGGAATTGGAAGAGCGTCGCAAGAAAGCCATTGAGGAAGAAAAGGCTTTGGAAGCGAGCATCGATCCCGAGCTTGC
>AUXO011775163.1_pt1 | contig 12332 bp, 12 predicted proteins | sample 768731 | NCBI WGS metagenome assembly AUXO01 (sample SAMN02715735, study PRJNA202380) | gut metagenome | biome: sheep rumen | host: Ovis aries | place: New Zealand: Palmerston North | reverse complement strand
TCGTTTCCAATTGCAATGGAGAAACCTGCTGCTGCGCTATGGTCAACGGAGTTTATTGGATCAGGTTCGAACTTGAGTTTGATGTTGCCGCCTTCACTTCCTGCATGATAATACCAAGCATAAACGTTTTGCTTCATTTCGCCTCCGGGTTCCCATACCTGCCTAATGCGACCGGCGATTTTTCTTGTCACATATCTTCCCCACTCGTTGTTTCTATACACATATATTGTATCGACTCCGGATACGTCTGGCATAGTAATCTGGTCATTAGCAATCATCGCAGGTGTGACCGGATCGCCATTCTCATCCACAAACACAAGGTCGTTAAGGTCAAAGCTCTGTCGATTTGGATTGAAGATAAGCGTGGGTCCCGTTTCCAAGTCATACTCATACTTCCGTCCGCAAGCACCACCAATGACAATGCCATCTTGGTTTACTACGTTGTCATTTCCAATCGCGATGTTTGGATAGGAGAAGTCATTGTTGGTCTGACCATAAGTTGCTATGTCGTTTCCAATGATGATTGGAGCAAGTCTGCCATTGCCGTTGGCATAGTCCCTGATGTCCGAACCGATGAACAAGGAACCCATCTTCCCGTCTTCACGTGTAGAAGCACTGAGAAGATTCTTGACGTTGAAGTTCGCAGAATCTACGCTTAACCAATCGACCGTTCCTCCACTTAACGGCAAGAAGTCGCTTAACGATTGATGAGCGGTAAGGAATGTTCCGTCTGCTTCTTCTTTTGTGTAGTAGTCAGAGAGCGACTGATGAGCAGTAAGGTATCCCGGCGAGTTCGTGAATGCGCTTAAGTCAGTTGGAACTTCGGGAATGTCTTCTTTTTTGGCGTATGAACTCAAGTAAGGGACGCGCTCTGGATTAAGCGTCAAGTTGTCTCCGCTGAGAACCATCTTGTCGAACACTTTCAAAGAGTTCGGAACGTTGTTCGTCCCATAGCCAAATTGGATGGAGTTCTCAGCATCAACTGTAGCGCCAAATCCCAAACCAATTGCGTTTTGCGCTCTTGCACGCGCCCCGAATCCAACTGCTGTAGCATTCTCTTTTGTAGCATACGCGGTATTGCCAATGGCTGTAGATTTAGCGCTCAATGCTTGTGCGTAGGCGCCTATCGCTGTCGCGTTATCGCCAGTCGATTTAGTGTAAGCACCAATTGCAATAGAGTTGAGATGGTCCGCAACAGCAACAGACCCAACAGCAACAGAGAATCTCTTTGACGATGAACCCGTTCCAATAGCGATTGGACCATTCAATCCGCTAAGAACGTTGTAGCCAGCGACCTTCAGATTGAAACCCATATTGACTGATCCGCCACTCAAAGGAAGATAATCAGACAGCGCGTTCTGGACTTCGCCAATATCCTCTTCAATCGCTGCGCTCATTGCTTCTGCTGAACTTAGTTCAAGCCAAGGAGCGTTCAGAAGTTCGTACTTGCTGAAGTCAAGCGTCTGTGGCATTGGTTCTGGCGTCTCTCCTGGTGGGTAACTTGGAGAATGCGCTAATGCTAAGCGCCAACAGACGGGATAACTTTGTTCGCCTGACTTCGTAAGCAGCGCCCAAATGTTGTATGCTGCTTTTCCAAAGTCTTTGTCATACGTCCAATGGACAATCACTTTTTCGTCAATGATCTCAGCGTTGACCGCGTAGAAAACTGACTCGTTGTCCGTTCCAACATAGTCGGTTGGTTGGTAGTATCCTTCAACGGCATATCCGTCTAAACTGTCTGGCACTCCATCTGTAGTGATTCTGGCAACCAGATCTACGGATTCGCCTCTGAACAGTTTTTCCTGTTGGAACTTGCGCTCACGCGCTTCGAATAATGTCTGGAATTCGTTAATCATTGCGCGCTAATTATCACCGTAGAATGGCGGCAACAAGCGCTACAGATCTTCTTTTCGCAATCCAAAAGCGTCTGAGAAGTCAAAGAAAGTGAAGAGACGCATTTCTGAGTTTTGCGTCAGTTCTACTGTGTTGCCAATGCCACCCCAGCCGCCACCTTCGTACCATGGCCCGTCTGGTTCTTCTTCAGAATAGAACTTCTTAAGATCGTATTCTATCGGTGGGAAATCGTCTGACAAGTGGGCGTAGAGCGCTTCGTAAGTGTATGCTGAAATTGGAAACGCGCTGTAGAAGACGTGCGCTGCTTGTTCTTCGTCTTTGGGATACCAGTCAGGCGGATCGAAATCTTCGCTACTCAAAGCGCTGATTGGATTTCCATTCAGCAAGCCAAACGAATCTGGATATCCGTAGTACTCCTTCAGTATGTGCCATCCAGAATCCCAATGGATTCCAGAAGACACCGTGTAGTCTTCAAGCACAAGCGACTTGGACTTGTCTATCAAGTAGCGCGTGTCCGTATAGTGTCCATACTGCGTGGCGCCTTCGTCTTCTAGATTCTCGTCTCTGACATATACCGAGTAATAGTACGTCCGCTTATAATATCCGCCACCCGTGGTGCTGTTGTAGTTCGTGTCCTCTGACTTCTGCGTCTGCGCTGTCACTATGTCCATTCTCAACCCGTCAGTTGGATAGCTTGGGTAGTGCGCTTCAGAAGCAGTCACGTCTCTTCTGTAATCGTGTATCTCAGGCAAGCGGTTTGAGTACATGACATAGCATACGTCTGCACTAAGCGCGAAGGGGTTTTCAACAGTCACAGAAAGCGGCACTCCCTCTTTGTGCATATCGATATGCTCATTTGAATGCAGTTTAGTATCAGCAGCAGACAACTCTTTGTCTATCCAATGCTGCCAAAGATCGCTTGACCGACTGACGTTCAATCTGTACTTCATCAAGTGTCCGCGCTCGTTGAAGAAACCACCCTTAGAAGAATTTCCAGAAAGTGCGGGAATGCCTATTACCTTTCCAGTCAGCCCACGGTTTGGGAACGCTGAAAGATAAGTAGTACCCCAATCTCTGACTTGCTGATCCGTCATTACTGAATCCCAACCAGCAGACATTGCTGATGCCCAACTTGCGCTTGTGGATTCGCTGAATCCGTATTCCAAGGCGTCCCATCCAGTCACAGTAGACAGTTTTCCATAGCACCGCCAATCTCCAATGTCGAATGGTATGTGGCGTGGATTCACCGTGAAGTCTTGAAGTTCCCATTCGTATTGCGTCCATTCTGCTGTCAGCGCTTCAACTTCCTCAGCAGAAAGCGGATACCAAGAATCGTCTCTGTGTGGCATGATGTCAGCGACGTCGCCATGCTCAGCAGCGGGGAATCCGTTGAAGTTATCAATTCCTATTGGGTTCTTTGGATCGGTGAAATCGACTGGGTTGACGTTCGCTGATCTGAACCATTGGAACACTTCTACTTGGATTCCGCTGAATGCTTCTCCATTGTTTGAACTGTCGCCCATGTCAACATCGTAGTCCCATTCCTTCTTCGTCACTTTCCTTTCGTGTTTGCCTAAGTCGTACTGCCAAATATCGTAGCAGTCAGAAAGTGGTTGGTAGTCGGAGCATAGTCCGTCTGTATTATTCTCCCATACCCAATCTCTTGTGTAAGTCGAAAGCGTGAAGGTGTACGGGCAAGCGTTCACATAGCGGAATTTCTTCAACCAATAGCAGACATTGGTTAGGAAGTTCCTGTAAGAAACTATCGTCGCGTCATGTCCATCCCTAGCGGTTATTGGCGTAGTGCCATCTGGAAAGATCCTCTCAATGCTATACGCGCTTACTTCGTTCATCGAAGACGGCGAATAGTAAGTTGGAAATGAAACGAAGTACTCGCCAATATAGTTTATGTCCATGTTTAAGAAGCGCGGCGCTACTTCATACATTTCGCGCTGAATCTCACGCAGTGCTTCTGTTCTCAACTGACCCTTGAACGCAGCAACGTCTATGAAACTACTGACATGTCTTCCGTTAGCGACTACATAGCGCAAGTCGATCTCACGCTGAATCGCTGAAAGGACGTTCCATTGTTCCATTGGACCCATCAGCATGAAATCAGGCGAACGGATGTAGGACTCTATCTCAGAAAGCGAACTAAGATCTGAAGTTGGTTCTTCGTTTAATGCCATTGTGCTACCTCGCCCATGTATATCAGAGCAGACATAGCGCCACGCCCCGTATGACTGTAATTTATGTCCACATATGAACTTAGTATCATCGTCTTTTGCCCGCCCTGCAATTCATATCCTTGATAGCGAACAGAAGACCCAGTCTCTGGACTTGGAAAAGAAATTCCCTCGTACCACCGTCCAACGCTCAAATGTCCGATAGCAAGGATGTTCTCTTCTACATAAGCGCTAAGCGTCTTGCCACCCACGCTGTAGACGGGATTATCGTTATCGTCTCTATAGCGGAAATTGACTTGCAAGTTGTTCATGCCAGAATCTTGCGAAGTCGTCTTCCATACGGGATTTCCCACAACTTTCCAATGTCCGTCTTCGTCTTCGTATCTGCCATATGGAATCTCGTCAGAAGGATCAAACCATCCTCCGTGGTGCGGTTGGAACTCATAGCACTTGTATTCGTTCGTCAGATTTATATAGTCCTCGTTCTCATAAGTTCCTCTGCCGACAGCGAAAGTCGTGTTTGAGAATGAAGTCAGTTCGAAAGATGGTGGATCGTGTAGTTCGTACCAACCATCGCCGATTAGCGTAGACAGATCTATATCGTAGTAGGAGATAGGTTCCTTTATGCTTGAAAGCATGATCCAGTTCTCGCCCGGTCCCTTCGACTTGAAGATGTACCAATCCTTGCTAGTGTTCCTGAATACTGGATTCTCGTTGTAGGTGTATGGTTCTACGTAGAAGTTTCCAAACGGAGTCTGCTTGTAGTAAGGATCGAACGTCTGCGCTACGATCCAATTGTCCTCGCTGCCAGAATCCTCGCTGCGCTGAAAGCAGTAGTATCCCGCGTCTTTGCCGGTGCCGTGGAAGTACCCGTAAGAATCGTCAAGATGCGAATTGACTTCAACCCATGCCATTACAACGCCTCTCCTCCGTTGTTCATCACTATGTTTATGGCGTGTACTACGAATCTCGTCCCGACGTCCATCCTAGTAAAGTGCGTCAAGTCAGGACGGAACGCTATCACGTTTTTAATCTCTGGTCCGCTTAGATCAGACTTATACAGATCGACTGGTATAGAACCATCTTCGTTTGGTGCTCTAATGCACTGAGCAATGTATACAGCGTCATCTAATGCCGGGACAGGATCGCCGCCCTTGCCTTTTTCGTCAGTAAAGGTGATGACTGTCCCCTGTGATGTTGTCTTCGTTCTATATCCCGGACCAGGAACGATTTTCTGGCGTCTGATTTCGTCAATCAGAGAAGACGCCCATTTCGCCGTGATCTTATCGCCTACTTTTGGTGTTGTCAGTCTGTCCATGCTATGCGCTTAGGTTAGTTGTGTAGAATTTCCATCGTGTCGCTGGGTCACCATACAGATCGGCGTCCCATTCGCCACGGTCGGCGATTGAAATGCCTATCCATGATTCTGTGACAGTCGCGTTCCAATATCCTTCGTATTCGCTTTCTGTGATTTCAACGTCATAAGAACTTTTTAGCCAAGAATAGTTCGCAAACTTGTCGCTCCACACAGCGCTTGGCGTATCGTCAATCGTGTATAGGTTTGGTTCTTCGTCGATCTCTCTGACGATAGAAGCGTCTGCCTCTTGTTCGTCTCCTTTGATGTATTGATATGTTGTCGTCCGAACGACCTCAGGATATGCCCTTTCTACGCTTTCAATGCCGCCATAGTGCTTCTTGGCAAGTTCAAGCGTGTTGCCCGAAAGCGCAACAGTAGTAGTGCCGTCTGTGCTGTATTGGAACGACTTATAGTTGTCAGCGTTCTTTCCGTCTTCGTTCAACCATGCTGAATAGTCGCCGGCATTCGCGTATTCTGTTGAATCGCCGTCAACGTCGCCGGCGTAGACCTGAAGCGGAAACTCATATTTGGTGCTTTTCTCCGACCAAGTGACTTTCTTCGTCTGCTCTGGTTCGTCACCGCCATAAGATGGATTCGTTTTCTTGTCATACGGAACAGCAACAACGATGGCTGCTATTGCTGTGCCGCCTTTCTGCGTTATTGCTGTCGATTGAAGAACCTTGCCGTATGTCTTGAACTCAGTTGGATCAATTACAGACAGTTCAGCGAAGTCCGCTGTCAGCGTTGCAAGTGGAACGCGTGCATTCTGTCTATACGATGAAGCAAGTTGGACAACAGAAGCAGCGTCTCCGTTGAACTTGATCGTGAAGTCGCCGGTTGTTTCTCCGAACTTCGACTGGCAATCCGTCTGGCGGATAACTTTATCGTTTGCGCTATAATCTGGTTTGTCTTGTGGAAATGTTGCCATGGTTATCACTTAGAAAATGTGGATGGAGTTGTTTCCCATTTGAGATCGTCAAGTTTGTTGGCGATTTCTTGGTTCTGCCGTGATTGATTCTCAATCAGTTTCTTAAGATCGCTTGAGATCGTCCTCTGGACCTGTTCGACTGAATTGTTGTATGACGCATACCCAACACCGCCTCCAATGCGCGTAAGGGCGTCTGTGGGCGTTCCAGATGCGTATGACGCAACGCCGTTCAGTTCTTTTTGCAACGAAGCAAGCGTTGCCTCTCCTTCTTTGAGTTTCTGCTGTTGTTCGTCAAGTTCAATGGATTTGTCAAACCAAGAAGGATCGACTTGTTCGCCAACGCCCCAATCGTCTTCGCCGAAATTGAGTGGGTCGGACATTTGCTGTTCTGTCTCTTGAATACGACTCAGCACTTCGTAATAGCGTTCCAGAATCTTCTTCGCCTTTTCAAGCGTTGCTGCTCTTTTCTCAAGGATCGCCTGTTGCTCTTGGTTCAACGAGTATCCATTCTCTTCGTTGTTGGCGTATTCCAGAACCTTCGCGTCATACTTGCCTTGTAGTTTCTCAATGTGCTTTGTCTGTGCGTCAATGAGTTTCTGGATTTCATCGGCGCTACCCGGTCCATTGGAATACTTGGCGAACATTTCGTCTGTCCCCTTCTGCCAAGCAACCGCCTCTTGTCTTGTCTTGACTTCATCGACGGCATTGTGGAGATAATCGTCAAGTTCCTTTCCCCTTGCTTGCGCTAACGCCGCTGCTGCTTCCTTTTGTTTCATTGCCGCTTCAAGCAGCGCGCTTCCCGCGCCGATCAATCCACCAACAGCAGCGCCCAACGGATTGCCGCCTGTTGCAGCGAATCCCATAGCAGCACCGCGCATGGCGTTCGATCCCGCGTTTGTCACTGTGTTGATTGTGTTGGCAGCGTCAGAATCACCGTTCAGCGTTGCAAGGTTTGCTGCTGCTCCACCGATCATTCCGACGGCGCGCGATCCCATGTTGAACAATTGCATAGCGCCCATCTGTTTGGACACTTTCTGCAAGTTCTTTTCCATTGACGCAGACGAAGAAGCGACTTGCCCCTCCATCTGCTTTACCGCTTGCGAAGCGCCTTGCGTTGCTGTTGTGATTCCATCAGTCGCTTTTGAAACGTCTTTCATAGACGCTTCCATATCGGTAGCAGCGTCTTTGACTTGGCGCTTCGCTTCATCGCTGCCGGTCTTGAGTTCGGTTGCGTCTACTTTGAATTTGACGTTAAGTTCTTGCTGCGTTGCCATCGATTGCTTCTCTTTCTATTAGGGTGAATATCGTATTGTCATGCATCCAAGACAATTGGTAGATCATCAGCATTAAGAACGAGACGGGCGTATTGTAGAGCGCGTCTTCCAGTTTCAGATTGAGTTTTGCAACGGACAGATAGCATAGCGATGTTATCCATCCGTTACTGCTTTTTTTGCGTCGGTCTCCTTCGTTGGCGGCATTGCGTTGCGAACGATCTCAACTTGCTTCAAAATCGCTTCTGTGATCCTCTCAAGCATGAAAGGAGGAAGCGTCTCTGCCCAATCGAATGCGAACGAATCCAAATCCCCAAGTTGCTTGAACACTTCTTTTGCGTCATGCGTGCAAATGTAGAGCGTCTTTAGCACTTCTTCTTGTGTTGGTCTATGTGGAAGAATGACATACGATCCAATCTTTTCAAGCAGCGCGTATGTCGCAAGGGAGAATGGTTTGACAGAAACGCCTTCCCCACAGTCGATTGGTTGTGGGAAAAGCGCGTCTAATGCTGACTTTGGATTGACTGTATTGTTTATTGGATTCATGCGTTAGTCCTATGCTGAAAGTCCTGTTTCGTCTTTGTATGTTGCGTCTTGGTAGCATTCCATCTGGACACTCCATTTAGCAGTATCGTTGTAGGTGCTACGAAGTTCGCAAGTGTTGACGAAGTAGTTGTACTTTGTGTTATCGCCCGGTCTGTACCACTGATATGTAGCACCGGCGTGAGTTGGGACAGAAGAGACAGGTCCGACAAGCGTGAAGGAAGCGTTCCAGTATCTCTGGATTCCCCATATCTGAGCAGTCTTGCCCTTTTGGTCTGGGATCGTGACTTTATCCACGTTTTCAGTAAGAGTTTCGTCCTGAACGATGTACCCGTCGAATAAGTGGTCTATGCCGTAAGCAACGGATAGAGATGAAGCGTTGTTTGGTGTGAAAGCAAATGCCATAATAGTATGTCCTATAGGTTAAAGATTTGTCGCGCTAATTATCGTCAATGTCATTGCGCTGATAGGTGAAACGCGCTGTTGTTTTGAAGGAAAGGAAGACGCTGACGATCCCTTGGTTCTCCATTTGGTTGATGGAATCAAGCGCTATGCCGTTTCCAAGTTCGTTCAATGTCTCAGCAGCGATCAGCGCAGCGTCAAGTGCCGTGCTTGATCCCGCTCTTCCTCTGTTGACGGTCGGTATCTCAGAAATGACGATGGTTGTCTCAGATAGTTGCCATACTGGATGACCGTCTTCGTCTTTGCCGTAGTAGTCCAACTTTGGCGTTTGAACTACACAGACGATCCCCAACTTGCCTATTGCGTTCTTTATGAGGAAGTCGATCTGTGCGCTGTTCTCCGTAATGACGCTGATCTTCGCCTTTGCGAAGTAGACGTTCTGTTCAAGCGCTTCTTTGAGTGCGTCTTGAACTTCGTTGATTGAGTTGATTCTTTGAACGATATCCATAGTGAGATTCCTATTTGAGTATTTCTTTTATCGCTGATTCTGCTCCCTTCATAGCAGCGCCGATCATTTCTTCGTCTGATGGCATGAGCGTCCTGTCTTGCTCTTGGTGGACGTGCTGTGTGAGCGCATACATCGGTATCAGCTGACCGTCTTCGTTGCGGTATAGCACGTTGCCCTTCTCAGTAGTTCCCTTTCGGGTTATGCGGAATAGATCGTACAACCCTCTATCGTTGATCTCCCTTGGTTGTATGCCATACGCAGAAGCGTGTAGAGGGATCGCTAGGGCGCTTGCTTCTTTGGGATATATGTCTATGTCATGGAACGCGCGGGATATGCCAGGCGTCGCTACAGCGACTTCTACGGCGTCATTTCTGACAACGGGATCAAGTACGTCTGTTGCTTTGAAGTGGTTGCTTGGTTTAGCGCCAAGAGCAGCGCTGCTTCCATGCCTTGTAGCAGCAAGGCGTCTCATATGTCGGCGTATACATTGGGCAAGGTGCTGACCGGCGTTGCGTAGAACAGAATCCATTTGGTCCTGTAAGCGCTTCGCATAGTCGAAGGAAGGAAGTTTGATGGATACTTCTACCATGCGCTACCCTCCTAACCGAACTCCAACTGTAGATCGTCGATTTCTTCTTGCGTGACGATCTCCCAACCCATCCCCGAACCAAATGCGAATGGAGGATATGGATTTCCAAGTCCGTCTTCTTCGTTGCCAAGTTCTTGCCAGATTGGACTGTCCTTCTTGGCAATCATCCTGTCGGTGTTCTTCGCTACGCCATTCCAGACAACGGCGTTCGCTGCCTTATACCATCGTTCTAACCAGTTTCTTGGGTTCTCACGATATTCGTCCCGAACCAACTCCCAACATGGGTTCAGGACCTTCTGAAGTGGATCAGACGCCGTTTCAAGTTGGTCTATGCTGTGCGCTATTCGGTTTTGCGTCTCAATGATGAGATTCAGACGAATAGATGAAGCAAGATCGTCAATTCGCTTGCTGTCTCCTTCGTTCGGTCCTACCAAACCAAGTTCCATCAGTTTTTCGTACATCAGCATTCTTGCTCTGCCTTGTCCCATTGAAATCGGTTCGCCTTTGTTTGGACCGTCTTGGACTTCGCCCACGCCGGTGACGTAATCGTGTAGGATCTCTTTGACTGAATCCAGATACTCCTTCACAGTCGTTCTTGCGGAGAACATCGCTTGTTCTCTCATCTTCGTTGTCCAATACTCCTTAATCTGCTCTGATTTCAGTTCAGTTGGACGCGAATACTTCTGGTCGATGTAGTCTGTTTTTCGGTTTGATTCGATGGGCATTAGTAGATGTCAAGTCTGTAGTTGCAACGGTCAACCACAACGATAGGCGCTGTGGACGATTCCTCAATGAATTCCTCTTCTGGGTCTTCAATGTCTATGTCAAATGGATCGTCAAAGATCTGATTCGCTCTGCGCCATTCCTCTTGGCGTAGTTTGTCAAGCAGCGTCTCCATCTGTGGCAAGCGCGTGTATGAAGCAAAGCGGACATGGATCAGAATGAACTGAAGCAACTCCGACGGAACATAGTCGGTGCGCCTGTCTATGCTATGCCCCTTCTTGATCCGACCTCTCCAAGACTCCGCTACGTTATGCGTCTCTTCAGCAAGTATGTTCGCAACGTCGCTTGTTGTCTCCGCTGTCTCAAGCGCTTGGATTTCTGGTTCGGCAAGGTGTGTCCGTAATAGTTCTGGTGTGAGTTTCAACCACATATTTCTGTCTTCCTGTGTGCGCGCTAATTATCGTCAGAACAAAAAGCGAACCCCGCCGTGAAGCGGGGTTCTGATAGGGAAAACAATACGAAACCTATCTATTAAACAAGTTTGACGATGTGCTTCTTATCAACGATCTTGCATCCATAAAGACCAGTTGCTGTGACGTGTGAGCGACCAGTTTCTGGTTTAGAGAACATCAAGAGAGTGATAGGAGCGCCAGTGTTTTCGTCTGTGACTGTGCCGACCTGCTTGTAAGCGGATTCGTCAACTTCAATGCCACGACCACCAAATGCCATAGCGCCCTTTTCAGCGATTAGACCCTTGAAACCGTCAGGAAGGTATGGTGTTGCGATAACATAGTCGAATCCAACGAATCCTTTGAACATTCCATCAGCAAGAGCGTTGCTGCCGATTATTGCGGAGTCGCCGACTGTGCCGAGTAGTTTAGCGTAAGAACCAGGTCCAAGAACGAGTACGGCGTTGGAAGGTTCGATGTCATTGTCTACAGCGACCTTGTAGAGATCAGCAAATCCCTGCTTCGTTTCTGTGAGCGTAGCGCTGAGATCAGCGGCGGTAGAGAGTTCTGCTGCCATGCCGAAGAAGTCTTTCTGCATCTTGCGAGCGATTGCCATACCAGCAGCGCGTCCTGAGTCGCTGAAGAAGTTTACGTCGCACTGTGTGAGTTGAACGTCAGTAGCGTCGAAACCGGCGACTGGGTGCTTGTCAACGGGAACGTCTACACCGACAACATTGGAGAGTTGAGCGTAGTTGTTAGTTGCTTCGTTGAATTCTGCTGCTTCGGTTGTGTAGACAGGAACCTTTATGATTTCGCCTTTGCGACCTGCTTCAGCGTTGAGAGAGTGGGCGAAAGGAGTGATTTTCTTGAGTCCTGCGCCTAATGATATGCACGCTTCGTTAGCGGCGGTTGTTAGTCCTAAATTTTGTAGTGCCATGATAGTTTACCTATAAGTTTGAGTGTGTTATTTCAATTCGTCTTTATGCTCTTTCGCATACTTTAGTTTCTGGCGTTGGGGCAACGAATTGTAGGTTTCCCAAGCAGAAGTTATTGTTGGAACTTGTGCCTCTTCTTTGTTCAGCACTTGTTCGGTTGGTTTGGCGATCTTGTCCTTCAATGAGTTGACGATGGTCTTTGTGAGATCAGCGTTCTCCTTGTAGGAGTTCTTGACGGTATCGCGGACTTCTTCAGGTAGTTCCTCTACGAATTTGTCTGCTTCTTCGTCAAGTTTCTTCTCCGCTTCGCCCTTTTTGATTTCAGCAAGTTCGGAGATCATCTTGCCGACTGACTCCATAATCATTTCTGATGTGGCGTCTTCGGGTAGTCCAAGTAGTTTGATGAGTTCTTCGTTCATAATATCTGGTTCTTTTCCTAAATCGTCAGCAGCGACTTCCTCTTCAGGTGCTGCCGGTTCGGTCGCGCTAATTATCGTTTCGTCCTTCGTCTCTTCAGGTGCGTTCTCTGTGTTGTAGACATGCTCAATGTCCTTCATAGCGGGACGGTTCGTAAGTGCGAAGGAGAG
>AUXO017603594.1_pt1 | contig 12333 bp, 9 predicted proteins | sample 768731 | NCBI WGS metagenome assembly AUXO01 (sample SAMN02715735, study PRJNA202380) | gut metagenome | biome: sheep rumen | host: Ovis aries | place: New Zealand: Palmerston North | reverse complement strand
AAGCTAGAGAAGTTTTAGAAAAAATTAGCAAAGACGAAAAAGAAAGATATTTAGCTGAATTAAGGCAAAAATACATAATGGATCAAAAGGCTATTGAATGTGCTGGATATGATAAAGGATTTGAAGCAGGTCATGAAAAACGGCATTGAGCAAAACAAAATTGAAATGGCTAAAAAAATGAAATTAAAAAACATACCACTTCAAGATATATCTGAAATCACTGGATTAACTAAAAAAGAAATTGAAAATTTATAAAACAAAACTGGTACACATAATTGTGTACCAGTCTTTTTGATTTATCCATTAATTCCTCATATTTCTATTTTATTACATTTAATTTTTTCATTTCCTCTTGTCTTTTTACTTTTTTAGTTGTTGTCTTTATTAATTCTTCATCAGTTGTAATTAAATTTTGAATATGTTTATATCTAGGAAATGTTGTATTTATTTCTTTTATTTGTTCCCATAATATTTTGTCTAGTTCTTCTCTTGTTTTATCTTTATATTTTTCTTCTATTGTTTCTTTATCATATACAACTTTCACAGATAATTTCACATCATTTTCATCATCTTTGCAAGGCATTCCATAAACCATACTTTCACTTACCAAATCTAACCTATTTATAATCATTTCTGCTTCTTCAGGAAATACTTTTTTTCCATTTTTTAATACAATCATATTTTTACTTCTTCCAGTTAAAAACAAAACTCCATCTTTATCAAAATATCCTAAATCTCCAGTGTAGAACCATCCATCTTTTAATACCTCATTTGTAAGTTCAGGCATTTCATAATATCCTAACATTACATTTGGTCCTTTTACCCTTATTTCTCCTATTCCATCTTCATCTTTATTTACAACTTCAATTTCATCATTAATCATTGGAATTCCAACAGAACCTGTTCTTCTTACTTTATATGTCTCAGCTGCAATTACAGGTGCTGTTTCACTAAGTCCATATCCTTGTAGAGTTGTAACTCCCAAACTGTTAAATCCTTTTAAAGAAACTGGATCAGATGGTGCCCCTCCTGAAATTACAAGTCTTAATTCTCCTCCTAAAGCTTCTAAAACTTGTTTAAATAATTTTCTTCTTATATCTATATGTAATTTTAAAAGGAAATTACTAATTTTTGTAGCTGTTTCTATCAATTTTGTTTTTCCTTGTTTTTCAACTTCCTTCATAATTGCTTTATACATAGCTTCTGTTAAAACAGGTACACCAACAAAAACAGTAACTTTATATTCTTTCAAATTTTCTTTTATATATCTTAATCCATCTGGAAATACTGTTTTTACTCCACATGCAATCATTAGTAATAAACATGTAGAACCGAAAATATGGTGAAATGGTAAAAATGCAATATTAGTATCTGTATCTCTTATATCTTCTACACATTGGAGTGCATATACATTTGAGGCTACATTTCTTTGAGACAACATAACAGCTTTTGACTTTGATGTAGTTCCAGATGTAAATAATAAAATATTCATTATGTTTTCATCAATTTCAAAATCTATATATTCTTTATTTCCTTTTTGAATCAACTCTTTACCTTTTTCTTCTAATCCTCTAACATTTTTATATCCTTCTAATTCACTCATGCAAATAAATTCTTTTATATTTGTATTATTTTTTTCTTTAATTATCTCAATTCTCTCTAAAAGCTTTTCATCAAAAACTATTGCGTCTACTTTACTTCTAATTAAAGAATTTTCAAGTTCATCTATTTGCAAATCTTTATCTAGTGGAACAGAAACTATTCCTCCAAGCAAATTTGCTAAATGTGCTAAAACCCACTCATATCTATTCTTTCCGATAATAGCAATTCGCTTTCCTTTTAGTCCCATATCAAAAAAAGCTGTACCAAGCCTGTTTATATCTTCTAATAATCTCCTATACGATATATTCTCATAATTAATTTCTTTTCCTTGTTTATGCTTTATTACAAATGCCGTCTTTTCATTAAATTTATAAGCAGAATTGTAAATTATTTCTTTTATATCCTTAAATTCTGTTGGGTTAAAATAATTATTATTTTTCATATTTTCACTTTCCTTTACTTATGATATTATATTTATATCATTTTATAAAGAAAAAGTCATTATACCAGGTGGTCAGTTTTTTGTTATTCCTCTTATTACGGTTTTTATGTATCCATCATAAATTTGCTGTGCATCTACTTTTCTGTCTTTTTTTAGCCTATATAGCAAGCTTGAAAAAGTAACTCCAAATATACCAGATGCTAAAGCTTCAGGGTCTCCTTCATAGAATATTCCTTCTTCTATTCCCTCTTTTATTATATCTTCTATTTTTTCAATGTAGTTATATAGCTCTTTTTGGCACCTCTTACTTCTAGGTGTTTCTCCTAATATGTGATTCAAAACTACTACAAGAAAATCTTCATAACGTATAATACTTTTTATTTGAACCATCATAATTGCTTGCAATTTTTCTAGTGCATTATTGCAATTTCTACACTTTATTTCTATACTATTACTTAAAAGTTTTGCTGCATTGTCTACCAAAAAATCAAAAACATCTTCTTTTGTTGGAAAGTGATAATATAAAGAACCTTTTGCAACTCCTGCAACTGCCGTTATTTCTTCAATGCTTGTGTTTTCATATCCTTTTTCTGAAAACAGTTTTATTGCAGTATTAAAAATTCTTCGTTTTGTTCTATTCATTTATCCCTCCATAATTTTTTTAATTTCTTCTTGCCTTTTCACTTTTTTAGTTGTAGTTTTTATTAATTCTTCATGTGAGACAATTAAATTTGTAATATGTTTGTATCTTGGAAATTTTGTATTTAATTCTTTTATTTGATTCCAAAGTATGTCATATATTTCTTTATCTGTTTTATCTTCATATTTTTCTTTAATTGTTTGTTCATCAAAAACTACTTTTACTGATAATTTTACATCATTTTTATCATCTTTATTTGGCATCCCAAAAACTATGCATTCATTTACTAAATCCAACCTGTTTACTAGCATTTCAACTTCTTCTGGAAATACTTTTTTACCATTTTTTAAAACTATTAAACTTTTATTTCTTCCTGTAACATGTAGCATTCCATCTTCATCAAAAAAGCCTAGGTCTCCTGTGTAAAACCATCCATCTTTAAGAACTTCTTTTGTTAATTCTGGCATCTCATAATATCCAAGCATTACATTAGGACCTTTAACTCTAATTTCTCCCACTCCATTTTCATCTTTATCTACTATTTCAATTGTATCATTAATCATTGGAATTCCTACTGTTCCAGCTTTCAGATGATTTTCATCTTCTCCTGCTATTACTGGAGATGTTTCACTTAATCCATACCCTTGAACTGTTTTTATTCCTAAATCATTAAAGCCTTTTGAAATTTCTGGATCAGCAGGTGCACCACCAGATACAACAAATCTAAGTTCTCCGCCTAGTGCATCTAAAATTTGTTTAAACAATCTTCTTCTAATATCAATATGAAATTTTAACAAGAAATTACTAACTTTTATAGCTGTTTTTATTACTTTTGTTTTACCTTGTTTTTCAACCTCTTTCATTATTGTTTTATAAATGCTTTCAACTAAAAGTGGTACTCCAACAAATATTGTAACTTTATATTCATTTAAATTTTGTTTAATATATCTTAGTCCATCTGGAAATACATTTTTCAATCCACAAGCTAAAGTCCAAATTATACAAGTTGAACCAAATATGTGATGAAATGGTAAAAATGCAATATTTGTATCTGTTGGTCTTATATCCTCTACACATTGAAGAGCATATACATTTGATGCAATATTTCTATGTGATAACATAACAGCCTTAGACATTGCAGTTGTACCAGATGTAAATAATAAAATATTCATTTTATTATTATCTATTTCAAAATCTATGTAATCCTTCTCGCCTTTTTCTATTAAATTTTCTCCTATTTTTATTAAGTCTTTTATATTTTTATATTTATCAATCTTACTCATACAAATAAAATCAACAAGAGTAGTATTTTTTCTTTCTTTTATCTCCTCAATTTTATCTAAGATTTTTTCATCAAAAACAATTACATCTGCTTTACTTCTAGCAATTGAACTCTCAAGTTCTTCAAGTTGTAAATCTTTATCAAGAGGAACAGAAACAATGCCTCCTAACAAATTAGTTAAATGTGTCAAAATCCATTCATATCTATTTCTTCCAATAACAGCAACTCTTTTTCCCTTTAAACCCATATCAAAAAAAGCTGTACCAAGCTTATTTATATCTCCTAACAGCCTTGTATAACTAACATTTTCATAATTAATTTGATCCTTCTCCTTGTGTTTTATAATAAAAGCTGTACTTTCATTAAACTTCTCAGCCATATTATAAACCATCTCTTTTATATTATTAAATTCAGTTGCTTCATATATTTTATTATTCTCCATGGTAATCTCCAATCTTCAACCAACGGGGACGGTCCTTTTGGTTGAAAACCAACGGGGACGGTCCTTTTGGTTGAATACTAATTAACTGTTATTATATTGCATTTTAAGAATTTTGTAAAGCAAAATTTGAAAAAGGGATTAGGAGTGTCCCCTAATCCCTAAAACAGGGAAAAAAAGAACGTCCCCTAATCCCCGTAATAACTATCTAACAATATTTGTTTTAGTTCTGATACTAATGGTAATCTTGGATTTGCTGTTGTACATTGATCTTCAAATGCTCGATCTGCTAACATATCTACTTTTGCTAGAAATTCCTGTTCATCTATTCCTGCTTCTTTAAATGTTTTTGGTATTTGCATGTGTTCATTCATTTTTATTATTTGATCTATTAAACTATTAATTCCTTCTTCCACTGTATCTGATTTTAATCCAATCTTTTTAGCTAGTTCAGCATATTTTTTGTCTGCTATAAAGTATTCATATTTTGGAAATGATACAAATTTTGTTGGTTTCGAACTATTGTATCTTATTACATATGGTAATAAAATTGCATTTATTCTTCCATGTGCCAAATGAAATTCTGCTCCTATTTTGTGAGCCAAAGAATGATTTATTCCTAAAAAAGCATTTGTAAATGCCATTCCTGCTATTGTACTTGCATTGTGTACTCTTTCTCTTGCTTCTTTGTTACTTCCATCATCATAAGCTACTTCTAAATATTTTACTATAAGTTCTGCTGCTTTTTCTGCTAATCCATCTGTAAAGTCTGATGCCATATTTGATACATAGGCTTCTATTGCATGTGTTAACACATCCATCCCTGTATCTGCAGTTATTTTTTGTGGTAAACTCATTACTAAATCTGGATCTACAATTGCTACATCTGGTGTTAATTCATAATCTGCAAGTGGATACTTTTTGTTTTTTTCTTTATCTGAAATTACTGCAAATGATGTGACTTCTGATCCTGTTCCTGATGTTGTTGGTATTGCCACCATTTTCGCTTTTGTTCCTAACTTAGGAAATTTATAAGTACGTTTTCTTATGTCCATAAATTTAAGTTTTAATCCCTCTACATCTGCATCTGGATATTCATAAAATAACCACATTCCTTTTGCAGCATCAATTGGGCTTCCTCCACCTAATGCTATAATAACATCTGGCTTAAAACTTTCCATTGCTCTAACGCCTTTTTTTATTGTTTCAAATGATGGATCTGATTCTACATCAGAAAAAATTTCTGAGTGTACATATTTACCTCTTTTTCTTAAGTGATATAATATTTTATCTACATAACCTAATTTCAACATTGATTCATCTGTTACTATAAATGCTCTTTCTATATCTGGCATTTTTTCTAAATACCCTATTGAGCCTGCTTCAAAATATATTTTTTCTGGCACTTTAAACCATTGCATATTAACTCTCCTTTTACTTGTTCTTTTTATATTTATTAAGTTGACTGTTGATACATTTGCTGTTGTTGAATTTCCACCAAATGAACCACATCCAAGAGTTAATGATGGTATATTTGTATTATAAATATCTCCTATTGCTCCATGTGTTGATGGAGAATTTACAATAATTCTACCGGCTTTCATAGTTTTTGAAAATTTAAGTATTGTTTCTTTATTTTCTGAGTGAATAACTGCAGAGTGTCCTAATCCACCAAATTCTAAAAGTTGTTCACACTTTCTTATTCCCTCATCTTCATTTTCTACAATGTAATAAGTTAAAACAGGACTTAATTTTTCTTTAGAAAATGGATAATCTCTTCCTACACCCTCTTCATATACAATTAAAACTTTTGTATCTTCAGGCACTGTAAATCCTGCATTTCTAGCTATAATAAATGGTGATTGTCCAGGAATATGAGATTTTAATTTAAAACCATATTCTTCTGTATATTCAAACATACTCTTTTTTAATTTTTCTTTTTCATCTTCACTTACAAAATAGCAACCTGCTTCTCTCATAAGTTTTTCAAACTCTAAATATATATCTTTATCAACCACAACAGCTTGTTCAGATGCACATATCATTCCATTATCAAATGATTTTGACATTACAACATCATTTACTGAAGTTTTTAATTTTGCTGTTTTATCTATATAACATGGTACATTTCCAGGTCCAACTCCAAGTGCTGGTTTTCCGCACGAATAAGCACTTTTTACCATTCCTGTTCCTCCTGTTGCTAATATTAAATTAACACCAGGATGATTCATTAATGTTCTAGTAGCTAAAATACTTGGCTCTTCTATCCATAATATACAATCTTTTGGTGCACCAGCTTTTACAGCTGCATCTCTTAATACCTCTGCTGCTCTTCTACTACAGTTTTGTGCTGATGGATGAAATCCGAATATAATTACATTTCTTGTTTTTGCTGAAATCAATGATTTAAACATAGTTGTAGAAGTTGGATTTGTAACAGGTGTTACACCTGCAATTATACCAATTGGTTCAGCTATTTCTACATATCCTTCTTCTTCATTTTTACTAACAATTCCTACTGTTTTTTGATATTTTATATTATGATACACATATTCTGTTGCAAACATATTCTTAGTTATTTTATCTTCATAAATTCCTCTTCCTGTTTCATCTACAGCCATTTTTGCAAGTTCCATGTGATGTTCCAATCCAGCCATAGACATTGCTTTTACTATTTTATCTACTGTTTCTTGGTCTAATTCCATATATTCTCTTGATGCAATTTTTGCTCTTTCGACTAAATTATCTATCATTTGTTTTACTTTTTGTTCATTTTGCTCGTTTTCCATTAATTTTCCTCCTTTGTGTACTATTATTTACATTCCAAGTAATTTTAATTCAACATTTTCCATTTTATATTTACCTTCAACCAATTTAAAATTAACAAGTGTATTTTCTAAAGATTCTTCATTTTGTCTTAAATCAGTTGTAAAATATAACTTTATTTGAGGAATTTCAACTTGATTAGTTATAGTTTCCTTCAAACATTCTGCCATGTGTTTTTCATCTTCACATACTAAAATTAGTTGAGGAATTGATTGAAATCCAGAATCTCCTGCAACAAAATTCTCATAAAAATCTTTGTATAATCTCATTCTATCTACAAATTTTTTCTTCCATTCTTCTTCTCTTCTAACAACTTCAAATACAAATTGAATTGATTTACTATTTTTGGTTAATTTTACTGATCCATGACATTTAAAAGTTTTCCCTGCAGTTTTTGCTGTAATTGCAGGTTTTACTATATAACTCTCAAAAGCCTTTACCTTCCTTAAATATGCAATTAAAGTTTGATTTCCTGCTAATCTTTTCTTAATCATTGACACTGGTTTTGTATTATCTGAAGGTTGCCATTTACATTCAACTTCCTTTGAATTTAATAAATATTTTCCCATTTTCTCTAAGCAATATATTCTATAAATTCCTTTACCTTCATTAGATGTAAAATAATATCTTGTTAAAATTTTACATTTTACAAGTTGTTCTAATTTATTATTTAATTTGTCTTGAGATTTTGGATCAATTCCTTTTATTTGTAGCATTTGAAATATTTGTCTAGAAGTAATAAACTCAAATTCATTTACTAAGTCCAGAATTGCAAAGTGAATCTCATTAATATGACCTATATTTATCTTATGTACGATTTGATTCATGGAAACATATCCATCTTTCCCATCAAAAGTTTTAATCTCATCTTCCCTTATTGCAAAAGGTGATATTTTTGCTTTGATTTGGTTATCTTCAACCATACCTATTCCCTCCTTCATGCCCATTCTAAGACACTTCTTTATATTTTAAACTATAACCAATTTAACTTTTTTTCTACTAATATCAATTTTTTTTATATATACTTCAACATCTTGTCCATATTCTAAACCTTCTTCATATTCTGCCATTCCAACCAAATTAGGAGTTAGCTCTATAAAGATTCCATTTTTATTTTTTTCTGTTTCTCTTACTTTTCCTTTTACTTTTATTCCAGGTGAAAATTTTTTTACATTATCTTCCCAAGAACCTAATGTCTCTTTATAAGATAAAATGATTTTTCCTTGATCTCTGTTTATCGATTTTACCACAACTTCTACTCTTTGTCCAATATTTAGTCTTTCATAAGGTGATTTTATTCTTGCTACAGATAAGTCTTCTATATGTGCTAATCCTACTACTCCTCCACCTATTTCTATAAATGCACCATATGGTTTTATGCTTTTTACAATTCCTTCTAGTTTTTCTCCAACTTTCAAATCATTTTTTACCCAATTTAAAGCATCTTGTTGAACTACTTTTCTTGATAAAATAATATTATTTTGCTCATCAATACTCTTTATTTTAAATTGAACAAACTTATTTACCTTTCCTGTACATAAATTTATTTTTGGCAAACCATTATCTTGTAAATTGATTCCTTCTACCTCTTCTCTTGGAATTGTACCATTTAACCCATTTTCGAAATTGATATGTAAATTGAATTTCTGATCACATTCACTTACTAATCCTTGTAATATCTCTTTATTTTCTAGAAATTTATATATATTTGTTTTATTTACTTTAGTAATTTCATTATTCCAACCTTCAGGTGCAAATCTATCTTTATTCATTAGTTTTTCTCCTTTTATCTTTTGCTTTAATTATTATATATTTTTATATATTATTTTTCAATATTTATTTTAAAATTTTGTTTACTTCTTTATCTGTTAAATATCTCCATTTCCCAAGTGGAATATCTTTAACTCCGATTCCAGCAATTTTGCTTCTATGTAGTGCTAAAACATTATGATTGATTGCATTACACATTTTTCTTATTTGCCTATTTTTTCCTTCATGAATTGTAATTTCTAATCTTGAATTGTTTTTTTCTTCATCTGTTTTTAGAATTTTTACTTTTGCAGGTTTTGTCATATAACCATCTATTTCTACTCCATTTCTTAATCTTTCTACTTCTTCTATAGTTACAATTCCTTTAATTGTTACTGTATATGTTTTTTCAATTTCATGTTTAGGGTGTGTAACTTTATATACAAAATCACCGTCATTTGTAAGTATTAAAGCACCTGATGTATACATATCTAATCTTCCCACAGGTACTAGTCTTTTATTTGTTTTTACCAAATCCATAACAGAATCTCTATTAAATTGGTCTTTCACAGTTGTTACATATCCAATTGGTTTATTTAATAATATATACACAAATTCTTCAACAGGTATAATTTCTTTATTCCTAAAAAACACTTTATCAATTCCAGGCATTACTTTAGTTCCAAGCTCTGTAACCACCTTGCCATTAACACTTATTTTTCCTTGTAAAATTAATTCTTCACATTTTCTTCTTGATGCAATTCCGTTATTTGCTAGATATTTTTGAAGTCTAATACTTTCTTCCATTTTTTATATTTTTTCCTCTCTGTCCAAATCTTTTAAAATTTTATCAAAATATTCTGGTAATCCCGCTTCTAAAAACATTTCTTTTCCTGTAATTGGATGAGTAAATTTTAAACTTTTCGCATGCAAACACTGTCCTTTAATATTCCATTCATTTTTTCCACTAGAATAAACCTCATCACCTATTACAGGATACCCAATTTCAGAAAGATGCACTCTAATTTGATGTGTTCTTCCAGTCTCAATCTTTATTTCTAGTAAAGTAACATTATGTTTCAAAAATCTTTTTAATACCTTAAAATGAGTTATTGCATCTTTTCCTGTTTTAGTTACTGCCATTTTTTTTCTGTCTTTTGTACTTCTCCCAATTGGCATATTTATTGTTGCTTCATTTTCTTTTACAATACCTCTAACTAAAGCAATATATGTTTTTTGAACCTCATGATTTTTTATTTGCTCACTTAAATTAATATGAGCTTTATCATTTTTAGCAACAATTAAAATACCTGAAGTATCTTTGTCTAATCTATGAACAATACCTGGTCTAATTTCCCCACCTATTCCAGACAATGAATCTTTACAAATTGCCATAATAGCATTTACTAAAGTTCCATCAGGATTTCCGTTTGCAGGATGAACCACTAATCCCTTTGGTTTATTTACAACTATAATGTAATTATCTTCATAAATAATTTCTATTGGTATATCTTGTGCTTTTAAAGAAATTTCTTTTGGTTTTTCTTCCTCAATAACAATTTTGTCTTCTTCTTGAACCTTATATGATGTTTTAATTTTTTTATCATTAACAAGTACTTTTTCTTCTTCAATTAATCTTTGAATTGCTGTTCTAGAAATATCTTTCATTTTCAGAGATAAATAACTATCAATTCTTTTACCAATCTCTTCTTTATTTACTAAAAATTCTTTCATTTATTGTTCCTTTCATAAATTATAAAATGATCATCACTGTATAATTCTTTATATTTATCGCCTTCTGTTTTCTTTATAATCATATTCATTTTAGAATTTTTATAAGTTATAACATGTGTAATTTGATATTTTTCAAATGTATCACCATAAAATTTGCTAATATTAGATGTTTCTATAAAATCTGTAAATATATCATCTTTTTTTCCACTAAATTCAGGTGCATATAAATCTGCTCTTGAGTCTATAAAAACAGGTATTCCTCTAAATATCATATAACTTCCATAATTATATTCATTATAAAATCTTGAATTTCCTAAATCTATATTTTCTATAATATAATCACAAGCTTTAACAGGATATTGTGATTCATCTATATATGAATCATCAAATTTATTTTTTCCTATATCATAACTTAAATAGATTGTAAATATTGATATCATTACAATTCCAATTATACGTGTCACCTTTTTTAATTTTTTAATATCATTTTTAAAATATATTTCACTGACCTGCATTAAAAATCCATTTAAAATAACTGAGCAAATAAGAGCAAACATTGTAACCTGTCTCTTTGTTGCTAACATTAAATAACATAAACCACCTAACATAAATAAGTCACTTAATCTTATCTTTACCTTTGTAAATATTAATAATGCCAAAAATATTATCAATGTGCACATTATATTGTTATCTTTAGCTAAAGTCATTGGTAAATGTTCATTTATATTTTGAGTTGTATTGCCTTGCATTGTTTTTATCAAATATGTATAAGGAGTTGTACCTAATGGTGTTAAAAGACCAGTAAATAAACATATGATCATAATTAATATAAGCCATTTTACATTATCTCTTTTTACTATTTTGATTTTATATGGATTTTGAAGTTCTTTACTTCTTTTTACTTTAATCTTATCTACTTTTTCATCTAATTTTTCTAATTTATCCTTTAATTTATTAACTTCATCTTTTTTACCATTCTTATTAGCTATTTTTATTTTTAGTTTTAAAATAAGAATATTAATTTTTTTGTAAATTAATAATTCTGCTAAAATCGCTATAAAATATTCTGCAATATATGGTAAATACAGAACAAAATAAAATGGAAATACAGCTAAATGAAAATTAGCAATTATGAATGGTATTATAATTAAACCTATCACATATCTTCTTTTTTTAGTATCTAAAAACTTTTCTATAAAATAAATTGTCCATACAAATAAAATAAAAGTAAATAATTGTGCTCTTGCAGCTATGTAGCTTTTTAATAAATACATTACTCCAATTGTAATTATAAAAGAAAAAATTTGATTTTTTGCCAATTTAGTATTTACAAAATAAACAGAAATTCCTAATATAATTGATAAAATACATGTTGTTACATATATTCCTGTCATACCAAATGTATTATAAATAAAATATGTAATTACATCATAACTCCAGTGTGGATATGTATATGCTAAATCTTCATGCCATGAAAATGGATCTTTCATATTAATTCCATTTTTTGAAATATGTTCTCCTATTTTTATTGTATAAAATGTATCATTTTGTAAAGTTTTTGGTGTTAATGCAAAACAAAAAATTGCAATTAAAACTAATGCTAATATTGTGAATTTTAA
>AUXO016971293.1_pt1 | contig 12333 bp, 8 predicted proteins | sample 768731 | NCBI WGS metagenome assembly AUXO01 (sample SAMN02715735, study PRJNA202380) | gut metagenome | biome: sheep rumen | host: Ovis aries | place: New Zealand: Palmerston North | reverse complement strand
CGGCAAAGGCGCTTGACGGTATGGAGTTTGATACAGTTTGTGAGTTTATAGGTTTTACCGTAGATCAGGTGGAACGCGACTACAGACTATTTAATGGAAAAACAAAACAGTATATATATATCAGTTCAGCTTCAGCATATAATAAGCCGGCTGCCAGCTATGTGATAACAGAGGGAACTACTCTTGCAAATCCACACTGGGAATACTCCAGAAACAAGATAAAGAGTGAGGAGTTTCTGATGAAGAAGTATCGTGAGGAAGGCTTCCCTGTTACGATTGTTCGCCCGAGTCATACTTATGATGAGAGAAATGTACCTCTTGGAGTACATGGAAAGAAGGGGTATTTCCAGGTAGTTAAAAGAATGCTCGAAGGAAAGCCGGTAATCATACAGGGAGATGGAACATCACTCTGGACGGTTACATTTAATACTGATTTTGCAGTTGGCTTTACCGGACTTATGGGAAACAGACATGCAATAGGTGAGGCATTCCAGATAACAAGTGATGAAACTCTGACTTGGAATCAGATATATCAGACCATAGCTGATGCGCTTGGAGTAGAGCTCAAGGCTTACCATGTTTCATCTGATTACCTCAGTGCGGTAGGTGATAAGTATGGGTTTGACTTTGAAGGAAGTCTTACAGGAGACAAATCTGTTTCTGTTGTATTTGATAATAGTAAGCTTAAAAGGATTGTGCCTGATATGAAGACAACTATCCCGTTCAGCCGCGGTGTACGTATCGCGCTTGACTATGTTCTGAACCATCCTGAACTTCAGGTTGAGGATCCGGAATTCGATGAGTGGTGCGACAAGGTTATATCGACTTTGGAGGAAACAAAATCAAAGTTCTAAGTTACTCTTTTTTTGCCACAAACCTTCTTGACTATGAACAGCGCCATATTTATACTTATGGTTATAGGAGGTTTAGGCCCAATGGAAAAAGTTGAACTGCTTAAAAAAAGAGGAATATCCTTAAGAAAACTAAACATAATCATGTTTGTTCTGGCAGTAGTTATATCTACAGTCCTTCTGTTTGCAATGAACAGAACTAACAGTTTATATAAAAAGAATCATAAGATGACACAGACTCTCTATGAGTGGAGGGAAGATGCATATAACCTCCAGCTGGCATCTGACTATCTGACAGAACAGATCAGGTGTTTTGCTGTATCCGGAGATAAACAGTATCTGGATAATTATTTTGAAGAAGCAGAAGTGACAAAAAGGCGTGAGATAGCTCTGGACAATATTAAAAGAAATCATGAGGATTCACCGGCAGTTCGTGAACTTAGTGAGGCCATGAGCGAGTCATCTCATCTGATGAAGAGAGAGTACTATGCGGCCAGGCTGGCTGTTGAGGGATATGGATATGATCTGAATGATTATCCTGAGGTCATAAGGCTTGTTGAGCTCTCTGATGAGGATAAAGCGCTTTCAGGTGAAGAGCAGAGGTATGCGGCTTCCAGGTATCTGTTTGATGAAGAGTATCTGACATCAAAACGAAGAATAAATGATAATATGACTGACTGTCTGGACAGACTTGAAGATGAAGTAAGTAAAAAGCAGGCCAAGGTGTCAAAGGAACTGGAGACACAGGTTTTCATAGAGCATGTATTTACATTTGTTCTTATCGGAATCATGCTTGGAATTGTGATACTTACATCTATACTGGTATTCAGACCTCTCAGAAGATGTGTTGAGCTTATCCGTAAAGAGCGTGAGATTCCACTCAAAGGTGCATATGAGGTCAGGTTCCTTGCTAAGAATTACAACCTGATGTACTACACGACAAAAGAAAATGAAAATAAGCTGAACTATGAAGCTAACCATGATAAGCTGACAGGACTTTTTAATAGGCGAGGCTACGATTTCTTCCTGAGTAATGTTGACATGGAAACGTCTTCAATCATAATTCTCGATCTGGATAATTTTAAGGACATAAATGATAAGTATGGACATGATGTGGGTGACAAGGTTTTAGCAAATGTAGCTCAAGTTATCCTTCACAGCTTTCGCTCGCAGGATTATGTGTGTCGTATTGGCGGAGATGAATTTGCAGTAATTATGATACGTTCAGATTCTACCATGAAGGATCTTATTACCAGGAAGGTAGAGCATTTAAATGAGGTGCTTTCTAATCCGAGTGATGAAAATATTCCTCCGGTAACCTGCAGCGTCGGGGTAGCCTTCGGAAAATATGGCATTACAGTAAGCGAGCTCTTTAAGCGAGCTGACAGGGCGCTTTATCAGTCAAAGGATGGCGGAAAGCAGTGCGTATCATTTTATAGTAATAAGTCGGTAAGGGATGATAACAATTGACTAAGTTGAAGAACTTTCTAATACTTATTTGGAAAAACTTTGTACACTGGGTTCGGACTAATAACGGATCTACGCGTGATTTTGTGTTCAAGGTCATAATAGCGGTATTTGTTTACATCATAATAAGTGATGTGATAAAGAAGCTTTTTATAAAGCTAGAGAAGATAATCAGTAAAGGAGAGAGACCAGGAAAAGTAAGTCATTTCTTTCTTGGTCTGCTGAAGCATCTGATCCTGATAGGCGTAGTATATGAGCTGGGATTACGACTTAGCTCAGTGGAGGTCAATCCGCTCGTTACGATAACTGCCTCATCCTGTATAGTTATCATACTCGTTATACAGGGAGCTCTGGTAAAGCTGGTATCAAATGCGATGCAGTCTCTTATGCGTCTTTTCAAGAATGACGATGCATACAATATAGACTCTACGGTTTTACATCTTCCGAAGCTTTCCAATGCCGGTTCTCTGGGAGTTATTCTTGAGTTCTTTCTGAAGATTGTAAGAAAGGTAATAGGGCTGGGTATAGCTGTAGTTATAGTTTACATAATCTACCAGGGCATTTTCTATCTGACTGATTCGGGTGGCTTTGAAGTAGCCAGGATGCTGAATATGTCAGAGAAGGAGATAGCAAAGGAGTTAGATACATCTTTCCATGAGGATGACAGTCTGGCCAAAGCAGTAACAGAGTTTCCTGACGAAGGTACCAAGGTTTTTACAGATGGTAATCTGAACATAATATATGAAAACAATGTCAGGGTCGGAATCAATACCTCCAGCAGAAAATATAAATTCTACGGAATAGGAATCAATCAGCCGAATATTCAGAATACTAAGAGAATGGCCTATAACTATGATGGGATAGTCCAGAGAACAGAGGATGTGGCAGGAGGTAAGTCCAACACATATTATTACTATAACAGAGGTAAAAACGACTGTCTGGCTATTACCATTAATAATAGTTCTAACAGAGTTGTGAATATGACATACTATAATGATTTTTCGAGAATCGAAGGAAATCTTAATTATATAGTCGATGATGGAGACTGAAAAAACCGCTGCACTAGTTGCAGCGGTTTATTAGATTAATGATTCTTACGGCGGTAGAATATTGATTTGCTAGATAATCGCCTCCTCTGTAGGACACATCAGTTAGGTCATAAAGTATGGAACCGTAAAGTGTGCCTCTGAAGTAGAGTGGCATAAGTACCAAAGTATACTTTTTGTCTTCCATAAAAGGATTGTTGTATATCTCACTGAGTGAGATCTCCTGCTCATCTGCAGGAATCGTCTGTATATTTCCGTCATTCATAGCAGCCTTGATAAGAAGCGTATCAGGAGCTTTGAATTCTTCTTCGTACTTGTGTGCAATCGGCTCCTTATAGATATAAATAAAACCATTCTTTACGCCGAAGGTGGAAAGATTCCTCAGAATATCTGAATAATTAGAGTCATCTCCGTGTTCGATGTTCAGTGTTTCATCGACCAGGTTCTTGATAGATGCCAGTGACTTATATACTGTGTCTCTGTACTCAGAGAAAACACTTCTCATGGAGGCTATAATTTCCTCCAGAATAGAGGAGAAAGCCTCATAGGTCTGACACTGTCTCGCCGGTTCGGTATGTCTCTTAAGCGCTGCTATACGAATTCTGTCTACAAATGCTACAAATATATCCTCATCCGTATATTCCAGTGCTCCTAGCTTGAAGAATTCACGTATCCTTGTTTTGATAAGGCTCAATCTCTCGGGACTGTATACATCATCATTAATATAGTCAATGACAAAGCTCATGATAGTTTTGAAAGTGACATAGATCGCAAAATCCTCCTGCTTGGAGGTGTTTTCAAATTTATAGAAAATCCTGTGGAAGAATTTATCGATATAATCCTTGTCGAGAATATTCTGATCGGTGTTTTCTCCGTCAAGAATTGAACCGAAGGAGTCTCGAAGTATAAATCTGGTTGGTACTGTTTTGTTACCTATATTCCATCCGTCGAGCAGAAGCCTGGCCATACTGAAAACCTGTTTTCCAATATTGGCAGCATTTGCATCTACAGTTGTAAGAGATGGAGTCATCATGCTGGCATTTATGGAATTATCAAATCCCATAACCTTGATATCTTTTCCCGGAACTATACCTCTTTCCTTCATTACGCTGTATAGTCCGATTGCTATGGCATCATCAGCACATATGATAGCCTCTGCATCAGGATTGAGATCAAGTATTTTTTCACAATCAGCCTTGCAATTGACAGAGAGGTTAGTGGTTATAACACTGTTCGGTTTGATAGGAAGCTTGTAGTAGTCCATCATTTCCTTATATGCTTCGAATCTCTCGGAAATATCAGCGTTGTGATCCACAGAACTGAGCATACAGATATTCTTGACTCCCAGTTCGTCAACCAAATATGTCATACCATCTATGATTCCAGCCTTGTTGTCAAATATAACGCCCGGAAGTCCTTCCATCTTAGATGCAGCTAGAATGATAGGGATATTTTTTTGTTTGAGATTTTGAATAAAGGTATTTACATTTTCCTTTGTTGTGAGACAGCCTATACAATCAGCCGCAACTAAAAGAACATCGATGTTATTGGTGTTAATAAGCTCAGTACTGGTTTGGTACTGGTATTCGAAGAGATCGGGAATATCCTTCATCTCTCTATTGATATACTTGATTGGAATTACGATTATATTGAAGTCGTCCCTCGTGGATTCTGTTATGATACCCTTGCAGAGTTGTACTATGAACTCATCCATGATACCGCCGACGAGAAAGCCAATAGTTTTTCTTTTAGCCAATTTATTTCCCCCATTAACAAAATACAAAATTAAACTCATTTATATTATACCACTGATTGAAATAATGTGTTATACTTTTATTTGTATATTTTATTAGCGGGAGAAGGATGAATTGATTAGTATATTGGAATTGTTTGGAGGAGTGGGACTCTTTCTGTATGGTATGAATCTGATGGGTGCATCGCTTGAAAAACTTGCGGGCGGTGGACTTGAGAAGATTCTTCAGACACTCACTACCAGTAGAAAAAAAGGAGTGGGAGCTATAAAGGGCTGGACACTTGGTCTCGGTGTTACCGGAATCATTCAGAGTTCAGCGGCGACTACTATAATGTTAATAGGTTTTGTTAATGCAGGTATCATGACGCTAGTGCAGGCGATACCTGTTGTTTATGGTGCAAATGTAGGAAGTACGGTTACCGCGCAGATCCTTAGACTTGGAGATCTGGGTTCGGGAAATCTGGTGCTTAAGTTGCTTAAGCCTTCGTCGTTTGCTCCTATGCTGGTGGCTGTAGGTGCTTTTATATATCTGTTCATAAAAAAGCAGAAGCTTAAAGATATAGCCGGAATCCTTATAGGTCTCGGCACACTTTTCTATGGAATGACTATGATGGAGGAGGTTTTTGCTCCTCTCAAAGAATCAGAAAAATTCCAGCAATTTTTCCTGTCCTTCAATAATCCGTTTATCGGAATTTTGACAGGTCTCATCTTAACTGCAATCATACAGAGCTCGAGTGCGTCTGTTGGTATACTTCAGGCTCTTTCTGCAACCGGAAGTGTTACCTTCGGAATGGCTGTTCCTATTATCATTGGTCAGAACATAGGTAAATGTATGACCATCATGATCGGATCCATAGGTGCAAATAAAAAGGCTAAGCGTGTTGCACTTACCTATCTGTTATTCAACATAATCGGTGCTTTGGTTATATCCTTAATCGTATATGCCATATATTATACGATTGGTATACCTATGTTTTCCGAAGTCGTAAACCGAGGAGATATAGCAAATATACATCTGATGTTCAATCTGGTCATCAGTGTTGTGCTTTTGCCGTTATCAAGTAAGATGGCAGAGCTTACAGGAAAAATCATTAAGGATACTGATGAGGTTGACGGCGACGAAGAGCTCAGAAGACTTGATGATATGCTGCTCAAAACTCCGGGAATCGCACTTACTCAGTGCAAGAATCTCATGAAGGTTATGGGTGAGAAGATTAAGGAGAATTACAATATAGCATTTGGACTTCATAAGGAGTTCGATAAATCTGCATTTACGACTCTAAGTGAAAATGAGGATTTTATAGACAAATGTGAGACGGCTCTGTCAGCTTACGTTGTAAGGATAGACAGAAAGAGATTTACTCCTGATAACAAGAGTGTCGTTATAGAGATACTGAATTGTATCGGAGATTATGAACGAATTGGCGATTATTGTATGAATATCGCATATATTGCCAAGGAAAACGATGAGAACAAGATAACATTTTCTGAAAAGGGTACAAAGGAGCTCATGGCGGTTGGAGAGGCGACCGGCCATATAATTGATATGTCCTTTGATTCATTTAATAATGATAAAGAGAGTGAAGCTTTCAAGGTGCAGCCTCTGGCCAAAGCAATTGATGAGATGACAGATGTTGTTGAGTCGCATCATATCGAGAGACTTCAGGCCGGCGATTGTGGTGTTGCCGGTGGTGTGGCTCTCTATGACATAATAAATTCCTTTGAGAGGATTGCCATTCACTCCAAGGCTATATCCAAGCACGTTATGAAGAGAATGAGCGGAGATATGAGTCTGGATGCTCTGCATGGTCATCTGACAGACAAGAAGAGCGAAGAATATCAGGCGCTGGAGAGGTATTATTATGAGAAGTATATCGTACCTGTAAGTAAGGACGATAAGAAGAAGGAAGAAATAAAGAAGGAAGAAATTAAGAAGGCTGAGAAGGCAAAGGAAGAAGTAAAGAAGGCTGAGAAGGCAAAGGAAGAAAGCAAAAAGACCGACAAGGTGAAGGACGTAAGCAAGAAGCCTGAGAAGACGAAGGAAGAAAACAAAAAGCCGGAAAAGAAGAAAGAAGATAAGAAGGACGAGAAGAAAAAAGCAGACAAGAATAAAAAATAATAGGGAAAAGAATTATGGCTAGTCTCAGAAAAAAGAACTATAGAAAAATAAAGAGGGTTGGATGGGTTGGATCACTTATTACAACCCTTCTTTTTATGGTTGTTATCACGACTTTTTTTGCTTTAGCCGTTGTTGGGTTTATTCGATATGCGCTTGATACTAAAATATCGAATGAATATGAAAAAATAAAGTATATGGCTGAGATATATGATAGCAGTGCTGATGGAGATGATATCTATAGTTATCTCGATTTATCAGGTCGTGATTATATGATAACGGATTCAGATAATAATGTGCTCCATACTACAGGAAAAAACACGTGCAGCTTTGAGGGAGATACCGTTTCAATCAGCTCAGTTGCAAAGAGTGTTTTGGTATATGAGGATAAGGCGGAAAGCTTTGTATATCCTTCAGATGGAAATATCAGTCTGAGAAAAAAAGAATTCTTCGAGATGCTTTCAGAAACTGAAAATGAAAGTGAGGAAAATATAATTGAAGAAGATGGTGTTTTTTTAGATGACGAGGCTATGAGGGAAGCTGAGGAAACTCTGAAGGCTCCTGTCTGGATATCAATTGATGTAAAGGGTGGAAAAGAAAAGCTGGTAGCCAAGGCTTATTACAGAATTAACAAGGATGATCTGTTTTTGATCGGAATGATAATAATCAGTGTTGTTATTTTCATCCTGGTTATGTTTGTGATAATGGTTATAAAGATAGTGAGAAATATAGCCAAGCAAAGAAAGCTTATGAAGCTGTACTTTACAGATGATATAACAGGAAGGAAGAATCGGGCGTGGTATCTGCTGAAGGGTGAACAGATACTGAGAAGGCTTACAAGCAGAAAAAAGAAATTTGCAGTGGTCAGTCTTACATTTTCTAATTATAGGAATTACTGCATCTGTCACTCTATGAAAAAGGGAGAAGAGATGCTTTGTAAGATCCACGAGCTGATTGATGAGACGCTTGATAAAAAAGAGATAAGTGCACATATGTCATATTCAAGCTTTGCGCTTCTTCTGGAATTTGAGGTTGAGCATATACTGAAAAACAGACTTGAGGTTCTGATTGAGAGGCTTGAGCATCTGGACAGTAATCATAAGTTCGATTTTCAGGTTGGCGTTTGTGTTGTAGATAGGATACTTGATGAAAACGGGAAAGTACGAAGAAGAAAAGATATAGAAATTGAGAAGGAATATAACAGTGCTTCCATGGCCAGAGAGTCAGTGGGAGATTCGGATGAGTCTCATCTGATATTCTTTAATGACGCTCTTGTTGAAGAGAGGTTGTGGATAGATACGGTCCAGGATAATCAGAAAAAGGCTCTTGAAAACGAAGAGTTTGCTGTTTATTATCAACCGAAGTATGATCCCAGAACAAATGAGCTTAAGGGAGCAGAAGCTCTTGTCAGGTGGATATCACCTGAGTTTGGTTTTGTGAGTCCGGGCAGGATTATTCCGATATTTGAGAAGAACGGATTCATCACAGAGATAGATCATTATATGCTTACACATGTTGCAAGAGATCAAAAGAAGTGGTTGGATCAGGGCTTCAAATGTGTACCTGTATCTGTAAATGTTTCGAGAGCACATTTTATAGAAAACGACCTGGCAGAACAGATAAGAGATGCGGTTGATAAAGAAGGCGCTCCACATGAACTGGTTGAAATCGAGCTTACAGAGAGTGCGTTCTTTGATGATAAAAAGCAGTTGATAGAAACTATCAGTAAGCTCAGAGATTATGGATTCAGTGTTTCGATGGATGACTTCGGATCTGGATATTCATCCCTCAACTCTCTTAAGGATATGCCGCTTGATGTGCTTAAGCTGGATGCTGAATTCTTCAGAGGCGATAATCAGAATGAAAGAGGGGAGATAGTCGTTTCAGAGGCGATTAAGCTTGCGAAGAGTCTTAATATGAGGACAGTTGCAGAGGGTGTTGAGATTAAGGAACAGGTTGATTTTCTAGCAAAGGAAGGCTGCGATATGATACAAGGATTTTATTATGCGAAGCCTATGCCAAGAGATGAGTTCGAGCAGAGCTTTAAAAAACAGTAAATATGTGGTATAATTAACAGATGTTTTATACATAAATCAGATTTATGCATATGATTATGGGAGGTTTTATCTATGGCTGAGGAAAACAAAAAACGCCTGGTTACAAGAAGCGACTTTGATGGACTTGTATGTGCGATGCTTTTAAGAGAGCTTGATATAATTGGGGATATCAAGTTTGTTCATCCAAAGGATGTTCAGGATGGTAAGGTTGATATATCTGAAAATGATATAACAACAAACCTGCCTTTTGATAAGAGAGTCGGACTTGCTTTTGATCATCACGAGAGTGAGTTGCTCAGAAATAAGCCCGAGGAATATGAAGGAAAGTATATAATTGATGGTGCTGCTAAATCTGCAGCCAGAGTAGTTTATGACTATTATGGTGGCAAGGATACATTTACCAGAGTATCAGATGAGATAATGGTAGCTGTTGATAAGGGAGATAGTGCTGATTTTACAGAGGAAGAGATATTGAATCCTAAGGACTGGGTTCTTATGAATTTCCTTATGGATGCACGTACCGGTCTCGGACGTTTTCACGACTTCAGGATATCAAACTATCAGCTTATGATGGAACTCATTGACTACTGCGTAGATCATGATATAAAACAGGTTATGGAGCTTCCTGATGTTAAGGAGAGAGTTGAGATGTACTTTGAACAGCAGGAGCTTTTCAAGGAACAGCTGAAAAAAATTACGAAGATTCACGACAAGGTAGCTGTTATCGATCTTCGTAATGAAGAGACCATTTATACAGGAAACAGATTTATGGTCTATGCTATGTGGCCTGAGGTTGAGATATCGGTTCACGTAGCATGGGGATTTAAGAAGCAGAATACAGCTGTTATGATAGGAAAGTCTATCATAAATAAGGCTTCTAAGGTTAATATCGGAGAGCTGTGTCTCTCATATGGCGGAGGTGGACATGCCAATGCCGGAACTTGTCAGCTTGAAAATGATGTAGTTGACGGGGAGCTCCCGAACATTATATCCAAACTTAATGGGAATACTGCTATATGAAGTTTATGATCCAGAGAGTTACAGAGGCTTCAGTTTCTGTAGATGGAAAAGTTGTCGGAGAGATAGGAAAAGGATTTTTCGTTTTGATCGGTGTATGTGATGCCGATACTGAAGAGATAGCAGATAAGATGATAAAGAAGCTGCTTGGACTTAGGATATTTGCTGATAAAAATGGTAAAACAAACTTAAGTCTGGCTGATGCGGGGGGATCACTACTGCTTGTATCTCAGTTTACTCTTTATGCAGATTGCAAAAAGGGTAACAGACCATCCTTTATCAAGGCCGGCTCACCAGAGCATGCCGAGATGCTTTATGATTATATAGTGAGAAGATGTAATTTGTGGGCTGAAGAAGCTAAGTCAGATATCAAGATTCAGACCGGTATATTTGGGGCGGATATGAGTTGCAGACTGACGAATGACGGACCTTTTACAGTAGATCTGGATAGTGAAGAACTATAAATAACGATCAAAAAAAAGGAGCAGACATGAGTTACGATTCAGGAAATGATAATAGAAGATGGAATAACACGGGAAGGGATTATTCTCCTGAGATGGATTCGGCGTTTATTGTTGATGAACCTGTGAGACAGACTTCTCAACCAAGACCGAGACCGAATCAGAATCAGGTAGACCAGGCTGCGTATGGAGTTAATCCCGATATGCAGGCAAGACCTCGTCAGGGAACAAACCAACGTCCCAGACAGAATCAGCAGCAGAGACCGCAGGGTGCAGCAGGTCGCAGACCGCGACCGGCAAATGGCACGCAGGGGGGACCTCAGCTTCCGCCTGAGAGACCAAAAAGAACCAGGACCTATGATCCTGATCAGATGATCAGTGATGAGGAGTTTCTTGATTCATACAATACAGAAGGCGGAGGAAGAAGAAAGCTGGACGAGGACGATAGAAGACCTGTAAAGAATTCTAATAAGAAAAAGAAGAGAAAGAAAAAGCATAGAGTATTAAAAATAATTCTCGTTGTATTACTTGTAATAGTTCTTCTTTTAGGACTGGGTATCTGGAATATAACCAGAAAGTTTAATCATATAGATACTGAGGTTTCAAAAAGAAGTGACTCGATGAAGCATGATGTCATAAACATACTGCTTGTCGGAGAGGATGCAAGAGATGGCCAGACCGGTCAGAGAACTGATACGATCATAGTTTTATCGCTTAACCGTAAGAAGAATATAACTACTATGACATCTATCATGAGAGATACGTATGTAAATATACCGGGGCATGGCGGCGACAGAATAAATGCTGCATATGCATATGGCGGATTAGATCTCCTTGATCAGACGATAGAAGAGAACTTCGGAATAACGATAGACGGAAATATGAAGGTTGACTTCGATGGATTTCTTGAGGCTATGTCGGCAGTCGGATCACTTGATATGGAGCTTACTGCAGAAGAGGCTCAGTATATGAATGAGAATCCTGCTCTGGGATCAAACAATGATGAGTCCGATGAGGTATGGAATCTGAAGGAGGGAGTAAACAAGCTCACGCCAAGTCAGATACTTTGTTACTCAAGAATGAGATATGTAGGTAATTCCGACTGGGATAGAACAGAGAGACAGCGTAAGGTTATCGCAGGAGTTACCAGTCAGGTAAAGCATGGTCACTTCATAAAGGGCTATAAAGTAGCAAGTAAGGCTGCTCCATACATATCAACTGATCTTAAGACCGGTGGTATGATGAAGCTCGCATGGAATATGGTATTCGGAAAGGAAGCAGACAGTCACCTGATTCCTGCAGAGGGTACTTACTATGCAGATAATATAAACGGAATGGCAGTGCTTGTACCGGATATAGATGCAAACAAAGCTGCTCTTCAGAGATATATAAACGGAGAAGAGTAAGGATAAAGAAGAATAAAAAAGTGAAGCTGGTGGAGATATCCATCAGCTTCACTTTTTATTTAAAATGATATAATCCCAAGTGACATGAGTAAGAGTAAGAAGAGCAGAACCGGTGATACGAATTTGATCATTACTCTGTAAAGAGTTCTACGATTAGCC
>AUXO011179988.1_pt1 | contig 12333 bp, 21 predicted proteins | sample 768731 | NCBI WGS metagenome assembly AUXO01 (sample SAMN02715735, study PRJNA202380) | gut metagenome | biome: sheep rumen | host: Ovis aries | place: New Zealand: Palmerston North | reverse complement strand
CGGGAGTCAGCTTAATAATAGGCGTAGGCTCAGGCTCGGGTGCTGCGGTTGGCTCATCCTCCTTGGGTGCTGTGATTGGCGATTTCTGAGGTTCAGAATATGCTACACCCAATTTTCGTGCAATGATATTCTTTGCACGGGCTTCGTCAAAATCCAACACCATACCCTCACGGAAGAGGGTATTGGTGTGGAATTTGTCGTAGAACTCAGATATTACTTGTATCTTCATACTCTACTACCTTTTCAGTTTTTAACCTGCAACGGCTGTTGAGTCGATTGTGTAAATCTGGTCAACATTGCTCAGAATAGGAACAACCATAGCCTGTGAGCTTGTAAACTCACGCAATGGGTCGTTCTGAGAATAGCGAGAGGTCAGAATGAAGTCATCAACGGTCTGATAGACAACACCTGCAACGGGGCGGGTAGCCTCTGCGCAGTTAGTCCAAACGAGGTCGCCGAGTTGGTCAGAGCAAGTAAAGGTCATCACACCATTCTGCCATGGAGTGTGATTCTGTTTCTTGCCGTTGAGCTCAGTCTTAATCTTACGTGCTACACGATGGAGCTTAACACCCCACTTGGTCTGCAGCACCTGACCAGCCTTCTCGAAGTCCAACACGGGGATGTTAGAGCCCGTCTGAGTGGCAATGCCTTGGTTGAAAGCATACTGACCACGTACCTGCTTAGAGCGATACAGAGCGTTCAAGGCTACATCGTCTGCAAACACATCGGTAATGTTGTTTTGGTCAGCCAAAGCCTTGTCGAAAATCTGCTGAATATCGTCAAGAGGGGTAGAGTTCTCTACATTGCTCCAAATGGTAGATGCCTTAAACTTGTTCTCTTCGAGGAAACCAACGTCAATACGTACGCCAGTACCACCCGAACGTGTAGAAACACCAACGCCGCTAGAGAGCTCAGATAGGAACATATCCTCAATACGCTCGTAGATAGCCTCGATGACACGGGGAACGTCTGCGAAAAGGTTCTGCACTACCTGAGCAGAAGGGGTGTTGGTCGCAATCATAGCATCCAAATCCTTCATCTGCTTTTCAGTCAGATAGAGTTTCAGACCCAACTTAGGAATAGAGCCCGTAGCTGTCTCGATGCGGTCACGGCTCTTCAATGGCAGCTCAGAGTCGAGAGATACAACGTCAGCAGCTACACGGGTGTACTCCGCAGTAACAGATGCCCAACGTCCATCAGCCGAATATACGGGGTTCAAGTGGTCACGATACAGATATGTGAGAGCGTTAGCATTCATACGCTTCTCATTCAGTTTCTCAACAACCTGTCTTACAAGCAGTGGAAACCATTTCTCAGTGTACTCAAAATAAAGCGATTTTTCCATAGTTTACTTACGCCTCCTCATCGTGTTTGAAAAGAATGTTAATTTTGTTTGCAGCGTTTGCGGCATTGAAAGCAGTCTCGATAGCTCCGAGCTGCAGCTTCATCACCTTGTCGTTGACAACGCCGTCAATCAGAATAGAAGCAGCGGGCTTCTTCTTCAGAAGTGAGCGGAAAAGAACACCCTCGATAGCAGCACCCTCGGGAAGAGAACTGTACTTATAAACGGTGTTTCCGTCCTCGTCCTTGCTCTCTACCTCACTCTTGGTGTAGTAGGTCTTGCCAGCGGCTACCTCAGTGTCCTCAGAGAGAGTGTAAGTGCTACCACTCTTCTCATAGTAACCGCTTGTCGAAGGGTTGCCAGTTGGGTTAGCAACGGCAGTGTAAACATCTTCTACAACGGGAACGATAGGAGCGGGCTTATAGGTCTTCACATCATTCTCGGTCTGAGAAATGATGACGTGACCCGCATACAAAACGTCCTCGGGGAAGCCGCTCATGTCAAGAGTACGACCGCCCTCAATGTCGGTATTATGCTTCTTGATGACAATCGAGTCATAGGTGCTGAAGTCAATACCTTTCTTCTCTTGTGTAATGTCTTGTTTCATTTTCAATTAAATTAATGTTTAACCATCATGGCGGCGATAGCCTTGGCTTCATCCTCAGATGCCTCCTTTGGTTCTCCCGAACGAGAGAAAGGAGTGTTCTTTGTCAATCCCATTGCCTTGATGTTTGTTGCAACCACGTTCAGATGGTTGGTGATAGCATCATCATCCATGTCATCGGTGATAGCAAAACCCTCGTCAATGCGAGCCTGTGGAATGCCCAATTCTTTTGCCTTAGATATAATTCCGTCTTGACGGGCTTTCTTTGCGGACTCAGCCTTCAGCTTCTCACTTTCAGCCTTCATCGAGTTGATAGTTTCGAGCTGTTGCTTGTTTTGGTCGGTAAGGGCGGTCAGTTGCTCGGTGAGCTTATTGGTCTGTTCCTTGCTTTGGTTCTGTATTGCCTCAAGCATCTGCTTGAAAGCATTACGCTCTTCCTCAGCCTTGGTACGTTCCTCTTGAAGTTTCTTCAGATATTCCTCTTGCATATCCTTGATATACTGCGGAATTTCCTTGTCCTTCTTCATTTCTTCGAGCTTCTTACGCTCTTCCTCTTCCTTAGCGGCTTTCTTAGCAGCCTCTTCCTCAGCCTTTTTCTTTGCTTCCTCAGCGGCTTTCTTGGCAGCTTCCTCTTCGGCAGCTTTCTTCTTAGCCTCTTCCTCAGCAGCCTTAGCAGCGGCAGCTTTCTTAGCAGCCTCCTCTTCAAACTCTTTCTTTGCGTTCTCTTTAGCTGTCTTAGCAGCCTCGGTAGCCCGCTTGTCGTTGAGCTTTTGGAGGTTCTCGAGGAATCCTTTCTGACCCTCTACAATTGAATCCACGTTGTCATCAGTAACAAACCCCATCGCTGCAAGCGACTCGGCATGTGCCTGAAGAATCTCGTCACCTAAACCCAAAGATGCGAACTTTGTTTTTAGTTTAAGGAAAATTTTTTCTTTCATTTCTTAACTATATTATGATTGTCTTTTAAACGAGTTGGGGTAACTCCCCCGTTAAATTAACATTGCAAATTTAATCATTTACAGCGAAATGAAAGTCTTTTGTTTATTTTGGCTTGATACACTTTATAAAGTGTGCGATATTTGCCCGTTTTTGAGCCGTCTGAGCCGTTTTTATGTGTTGGTCGGGTAACAATAAAGCCGCACACGTTTCACAACGTACACGGCTTTTAAATCTAACCTCTTATATTATAATCATACAACTCGTCTGTAATAGTCGTATAGGTACGACTGCCAATAAAGGTTCGAGTAGTACACGCCATTGTGCTTCTTGTAATCGCCAAACATGCGCACACGACCATCTTCACCTAGTATGGCAAACTTCGAGCACCCAATAAGCTCGTCAATAACATACCTCACCTCGTCAGAGTCGATGCCGTATGTCTTGATGGTCGGGTATATGTACTTTCTGAAAGCTGTCTCAGAGTCCGTCATATCACCCTCGGGCTCGATGTCAAGTATGCCGTTATGGGCAAACCATATCTTACCCTTTTTGAACGGGTGGCAGTTCTTAACACCTACTGAGCCGTGAGTGGCAAAACGAAAGTGGATTATCACATCTTCGTCTTCGGGCACAAACTGCAGTCGGTTGTAGAAACGCTCAAAGTTCATGCCTTTGTAGTGCATCGACTTACTAGCAAACCCCATGCCATGAGGATTTTTGCGGTGCATAGCGTAAAGCTCTACTTTTGATGGTAGCTGTGTACCAGCCTTTATAACACATATAACACACATATCTCTTATCTTTTAATCTTGTTCAACTTCAAATGTAATCTATATATCTCATAAACACACCATGCGATACCGACCATAATAGCCTCTTCATGCTTACCATTGAAATAAAGGATTAAGCAAGGTATCTCAAATCCGAATATCGGTGGCAGAAAGAACAGAACCAATTCAATTATTTTCTTCATAACCCCATTTATTTTGTTTCTGAGGGGCTTTCACATGCTCTGTGGTATGTTACTCACCCCGTATTCTTTTAAGCGGCTACACGACCTCTGTTGACCTCTTGCTTGCTGGTCTCAAAGAAACGTTTCTCAGCGGCGGTCAAGAAAGGTATCTCAGAGATAGTCTCAACCTCGTTCTCGATAACGTTATTCATTGAGTAGGCTACGAGCTTTGACAAGAAAGTCACCCACATCTTAATCTTGGTAAAGTTTGTCGAGCCTTGGTGCTGACGAAACTCGATTGTGTGATGACGAACGAAAGACTCAGCATTAACAGAGTGATAGCGGTCAAAACCCATTACCGAACGGACAGCCTCGGGTGTGTGGCAGTATGAGAAATCGTAACCATCAATAGGCTTGCAATAGAAAGCGTCACGGCGGCTAGGTGCAAGAAAACTGCTAATCACATTCTGCAGCTTCTGATAGTTTTTGAACACGTTCACATACTGCTCACCACTGAGCTCAGAAGCACCGATATGCACGTGCAAGCCCGTTGATTTGTTGACGTATGCGCCAGCCTCGTTGAGAGCGTTGCAGCAAGCCTCGAGCTTATCAAAGCCGCTCTTGTTGCCGTTGAGGATTGGCGATACACACTCGATAGGTTCACCATCCATACCTAACGTCCGACTGATTGATGAGTCTGACACAAACTTAAAATGGTCTCTGTTATCGTTGTGGTTGTAGTTCTCAAACTCGTAAGGCACGTTATCACGGCTAGCTACATCCTCAAAGCGGTAGCGTGGCATATTGCACTCGATTTCAACACCAAAGGTAAAGCTGAAACGTGGCTTGCTCTCTCTGTGTACCACGGGCAGAACGAAAGAAATCTCATTCTCTCTGATACCTAACTTGATAAGAGCCTTCACTTTCTCAGAACGTGAGCCCTTCATGTTAATCACATCGTTAATCTGCTCACTGAGTGACTTTCTGTTGTTGAAACCATTGTCGTACATCATAATAGCGGTGCTAGTTTTTAAAGAGCTCGCTCTGCTCGTTGGGGTTAGACTTAAAAAGTGCTTTGGGCGATTTGACCGTTTTCTAACGAGTGCCGCTCGCTTGCAGTTTATGAGGTGTGCCTCACCTACGCCCTCTGTCACCATTTCAAAGACAAGTTTTACGAGTGCCTCTCGGTCTCTCATTTCTGATTGACATTGCAAAGATAGGCATTTTCTCTTTACTGCGCAAATATTTTGCAAAGAATTGTATGTTTTTTAACATCGTTTCACGTCAAATGGGTGGTTTTTCACAATCGTTCACAAAAAGGCATAAAAAAAGCCCGCTATAAGCGGACTAGAAGGTCTCGAACAAATCGCCTATGCCGACACCAAGCGCATCGGCATAGCGTTTCAGTTTCTTGACCGATGGGTTTTCCCTACATCGGACAACAGAGTTGACGGATTGGCAAGACACACCCATCTTAGCTGCCAAATCTTTTTCTGTCATCCCAATCTTTCTTAGTACCTTATCTATACATAATACAACCATACCTATTTAAAATCTATAAACTCGAGGTTAAGCCGCTTGCACTCGTCTGCAAAGGTCTTACCTCTAAGGTTCTTCATGTTCCTATCCCACATGCCATAGACGATACCACGAGCCTCTATGACATAGCCGTAGTTCACCGACATCTGCCTATAGTCGTTGGCATGCACCTTTGCGACATCACGATAGAGGATATCACGCTCCCCCGTCCTATACAGATAGTCCACATAGCAGACAACGACATTCTTATCATCGAGTAGCTTTTCTAGCCGCTCGTAGTCGTCCGACATATGTTCGCTATAATAATTCCGCCTACTCATACTCTACCACCATTCCGCTAGAACGGGCAAACGTATGCTCTGCCATTGCTCCGTTACTGAAAGTCCAACCTTTAAGGAAATACGCCCTATCACAGAATGACATCATGAGTATATCAATCCCTAACGCCACCCTATAGCTGACATGCTTTAAGATAGTCCACCTTGAGGGATTGAACACCTTATAGCCCCTTGCTCTGAGTCGTTCCTCTGCAGTATTGAACGCTTGTCTGTATTCGAGCTCTGAAAGTCCCGACATACGCCCGCTGATATAAACCCTATTGCTCATCTTTCGGCTCTGTATATGATACGGGCTCATACAAATCGAGCCCCGAAATGAAGAGTGGAGCGGCTATCGTCTCGCTGAACAGAAAACACATAAGGACGCTACCTTCGCAGACCTCATAATCAACACCATCTACCTTTGCATCTTTGTTCATCCACCCATAGGGCTCTGCCGTGAACTCAGTGCCGTCAGCCTTGCGGAACGTCTTACTTTCTGCACAGCCTACCAACATAGCGCATACAAGCGCAAACATCATTAATTTCTTCATATCACTTAAAATTTATAAAACTTACTTTTCTTGCTGCCATCTGTTCACTGAAAGACTGAGGATAGCCTTTAATCTTGTCACGCATATAATCGTTATATGTGGTGACGACAGTACCGCCATAGCGTACTTCGTAATGCTCAAACCGATACTGCCCCTTGTTTCTCAGCTCTGCGACACATACGGTGTTACGCACAACGCCATCGGTCTTCATCGGAACGACACACACCACTTGATAACCCTTGTCAAGCAACTCTTGCAGCCTTGTATAATCCTCAGATAACTCGTAACCTAGCATTTCTCGTAATAATTATGATTTACACACTCTATAACCTCATAGTCGGTAATCTTGCCAGCGTTCACGTCCATAGCCAACGAGAACGCCTTGCAAGAGAACCTATCGGTGCATTTGACATTGCAACAGACCTTATTCATCACGCTTGCCAATGGAGATAATGAAAAGCCTCTGACCAAACTCTATATCGTCAATCTTGTATTTTGCGAAAGTGTTTGTGCCGCCCCTACGGAAACGTACATGGGTGAAATCACCATCATGCCCCGAATTGAAACGGATATAAGCACCCTCTTTCTTCATGGCAGCATCACGTTGGAGCGGGTCTTTGACCTTTGCCACGAACGCATCGAACTGCTCTTTTGTCATATTACCAATACCGCCAATCAAACGACCAACATAATAGTCTGTGATATCACGGAACTCTTTTGTCTTCGTACCATTGACGATTTGGTCAAAGTACACGCCGTACAAGCGCAAATCCAATACTCTGCTCATTGCTCAATCTTTTTACGCAACAAACCAAAATCTGACAATATAAAATTAAGCTGAAATGGCTTCTCGCAATACGCAAAGCACTCTTCTAGTGTAGGACGAACCCACTCGTATTCGATTGGCTTGTCGGGCGCAATATCGTTGTAGAACGTGCTCATAGCGTCCTCACCGCACTCGGGGCACTCTATGCCGAACGGAGTGACACCCTTTACCCTCTCAATGGTCTTTGTAATCCTACCGCATTTCGTACAGCGATAGCAATTCACACGACCCGTGTTGTCATTAATCTCTTCACTATCCAACTCGGAAAGCATTTTGTTGTAGCGTTTCGTAATATCACGCTTTACACTTTTGATTATTCTCATATTTTCTTTATTAGTTTTTTCAATAACTTCATCGTTTCCTTATGTTTTTCCTCACTTTCATAGTTATAGAAATAGAACGAATTAGGCTTGTCATTAACGAACACATCGGCACGAACAAGGAAATCACCATCATCGAAAACGAACGTCTCTACGAAAATCGTTGCCTTGCCCAACAACGAACGCTGTATCTTCTGAACTTCTAACAGAACATTCTTCATACTGCAAAAACTTCTATATCCTTATTCTTCAAACTTGGTCGCTTTTTCACCGCATAGGCTTTCGCCGCCTTCTGCAGATACTTTTCGTTGATGATAGCAACACCTTCACAAAAACCCTTGATAGCCTTTAGCGGCATGGGCATAGACATCGTTGTCACAAAACGACCATCTAACATGACATCAAATTTAAATGTGCTCATGAGAATCTTGGAAATTTCGTTGTCATACCCGTCTGCTGCTCGAAAAGGGTATGCATCATATCGGCATACACCTCTTTGTAGTCTGCGACCACCTTAACACTGTCGCCACGCTTGCGCATGAAACGCATCTCGTACAAGTCCATACCCTCGTTGTATGCAACCTCAAAGCGATTGATAGCATGGCAGTTTCTACCTACACACATCAGAAGATACACCTTGCCATCTTTCTCACCATAGGTTATAGGGTTACAGCCCGTCATCAAACTGAAACGCTGTGCGCCTAGCTGCTGCCAAATAGTATTGGCGATTGAATACTGCTCTTTCTGATTGTATATCATATTTCTTATTACAGTTTATTCGGTGTGTCTCACCTTTTATATTGTTGTTATACTATTCTCTTTTAAGAAACTGCCTATATCTTCACAGACGTTGGCAGAATAATGGAAATCAGTTGTATTTAAAAATTTATTTTATGACACTGCAAAGGTAAGCATAAATTCTTTAACGTGCAAGTTTTTATACCTTTTTCTTTCTGTTTTTAACATTGTTTAGTATTTTGGCATAAAAAAGGGAGTGCCGTTAAGCACCCCCTCCCTCTCAAAAAGGTTATATATATTATGATTGTGGTGGTTGCTGTGGTTCGGGTGGTTGTGGGTTTGCCCCCTCTTTGGCTGCGTTCTCTGCCGCCAACCTCTCAGCTTCGGCTAGCTGTATCTTTTCAATTTCTTCCTTCGGTGCATCGGTTAGCGCAAGCATGGTCACTGCCGTTTCAAGAGAAATGACACCTCCGCCATACAGATTGACGATACCCGACCAATTCTTTGTAGAGTCATCGGGGAATGGGTCAGAGAACTCAAAGCTGATTTTAAGCTTATCTATCTGTGAAGTCATATCGGGGTGTATGTTCTTTAGCACCTCTAAGGTAACGTGTAAGTAACGGGTAATCATTTCCTCGTACACCTCCAAGCGGTTAGCACGCTTGATATATCCAAGTATCATAGCGTTACGCACTGCCACACCCGAAAGAGTGCCCAAGCCCTTCATATTCTCAAACGAGAAGTCGGGTGTGAACGTGTCGAATAGGATAGTGGCATTGAGGTTCGCTTTCTCATCACGCCTTGTTGACGAGTCTTGTGGCGGCTCGATGTATCGGAACTGAGATTTTTCACTAGGCATCTGTATCAGTCTGCCCGGTTTGTCAACCTCGGGAAGACTAGCTATGACATCGGCTGTTGCAGCGGCTATCGGGTCTGCGTAATAGTTGTTTGTGTCACCAATCTTAGAATCGAGCTCTTCATCACGCTTAATACGCTGTTCCGCTCCGTCCCATGCTTTAGGCTGCATGAAAAGGATAGCGTTAATCTTACCCGTTGGGTTCACAATGCTGTTCACCTCCCAACCGAACATACCCTTGCGGCATTCAAAAGTGGCATCAGCGGTAAGTATATCCCAATGGAGCACGTTCTTTCCATTCTCTAAGAGCTTATAGCCATAGGCGAAAGCTATAAGGTTTCTGTATTGGTCGAATAGGTATTTGATACGATAACCAAGCGAACGTGCTACTACAAAAACGTCTGTTCCAATCGTCTCGTCTGCATTCCGATGGAAATGTGTTACTAGTGCCGACATTGTTTCAGCACCCGCCAATCGCTTACATTGGCGTATCTTAGCATTGAAGAAAGTGTCTTTGAGATAATCGGTGAACAGCTTGTAGGCATCGTCATCACCTTCTTCTTTCTTCCATACGATAGGCTCACCGAGTAGAAAGAACAGCTCAACCTCATTGATATAACGCTCACGTGTACGTGGCAGCTTCTCAGAGATATAAGGACTGCCGCCCTCAATTTGCTTGTTCGGTCTTCTCATCACATCATGAAGAAGTGGGTTATACTCCTTCAAAGCCTTGTCAATATCAGTGTCCCTTGTGGTCATTAGAGATAACACCTTATCGACCTTGCCGTCTTCCATGAGCTTGAAAATATCCTTCCTCGCACCCGTGGAGTTTAGTGTGAGATTCTTGAAGAAACTCTCTATGTGATTAATTAACGTAAATTCCATCTGCGCCTATCAAAACTTTTCTTCTGCAAAGGTAATGGCAAAAACCGAAAGGTTTTTTATCCTCACCTTTTCTTTTTGGTATATTTTGCAAAGTGTGCGTTATTAGCAGAAAAATCGGGCATAGCCGCAAACGCAACCATACCCGACCAAAAAGAAAAACTGACTATGAAACTATTCATTAATTCTTGCAAAGACTTCTTCCGTTGTCTTTACGGTGTCCTCTATGAGCTTATCCACGGCTGCAGTACCACGCCCCTCAGCAAGAGTCTTGAAAACGCCTAACGAGAAATCAGACTTTATCCTTAACTCTTCTATCGTGTTTTTTCGATTCTCTTGTGAGGTGGTCAACGCTTGACTCACACGTTTGTCTGTGTACTTCTGTATTTCAGCGATAAGAGAAAGGATTTTTTCCTCCGACACCTCATCAGACATAGCCAAAAGCACCTCTCTCATGTTTTCATCAGAAGAGATACCACACTTGTCACACGTAGCATTAATCGCAATTTCTATATTTTCCATATCACAACATAATTACAATATTATTCTTTTTAATCCACTCTCTAAAGGTCAAAGGGATTGACCCCCATTTTTCAACGTCTTGCGAGTATTTGGCATACGCCCTTGCAGCCTCTTGTTCGGTCATCATACGGACATCTGCCGTACGACACCTAGACAAGAGACACAAGCCTATGAGGAACACCGCAAACGCAAAGAAAATAGCAACGGCAACCATATCACTCGAATTTGAAAATGCCGTTGTAATTCTTGAAGAGCTCGATAATCTCTTCATCGGATAGAGACTCGTAGTTTTCCCATTTCTCCCAATCCTCTTCATCGTACTCACTGTCGCAACCTAGCGACCAACCAAAGGATGCTAGCTTTCGTAATTCGTCTGCTGTAGGGCAGTTCTTCAGTTCGATACCATGCTCATCATGCTCTGCCCACATTTCCAACACTTCCTTGTCCTCGCCGCCATTACACTTTGCGACAATCTTAATACTCTCAATTAATTCTTTGTACTTCATATTCAACTCTTTTACTCAAAATCACAAACGAAGCTAATAGTCTGTTTTGTAGGTTCAAAGCCCGCCCTCACAAGCTCTGTCATAAGACCATTGTCAACCTTAAAAGACTGAACATCAAACACAGCATCTGAGATATGCTCTTCTAATACCATTGGTGGCACGGAATACAGCACCTCCATACAATAGTCTTCAACGCCGTAATTTTTGCTCAATATCTTTCTCGAGATATATGATGTAAACTCTATCAACTTTATGCTGACATAGAAAACTTCATTGCATACGCTAACAGACTTCCAATCAAACGCTTCTTTAAGACTAAGCGGATAATCTTTCATGTTAAATATCTTCGGCTTGTTTGTCGTGAATATAAACAACTTCTCTGGCGGGATATCACCAATATTATCTCGATAGCTTTTCAGACTTCTAATAAGCCCGTCTATATTGCCTTCGTCACGATTGATTTTAAGCAAATAGTTCTTTATGCACTCAGCCTTTTTAATAATCTTATCTATTCTTTTTTCCATAACTTATAATCCCTATTAAATCGTTTTTTCTCTTCTTCTTCTTTGATGAAATCTCGTGATGGAGTGTCGGCAACCTTGTTACTAACAACAGAATTACACCCGCAGCCGCTTGAATGCCTCACCTCTCTGTACGGTCTACCATGAATAGCTGCACTGAGGTTTTGGTAATCAATCTCACCATGCTCAGACCAATTATCAAAAAATTGGCACATACCTCCTTTTCTTCTGTACTTCTTTTCCATAATGCTAATCTTTTATTTTTCTTAATCTGTTTCATTCATAACCTATAATCCTTTTATTTGGTCAAGTAATCCGCTTATTTCCTCTTTGTGCTTATTGTATGGTATATGATTTAATACCCATCTTAAAGCCACTATCTGCTCATTACTCGGACTCCAAGTTGACTGAGGTCTGAGGGATTTGAGTTTATTTTTGAGCCATTTGATTTCATCTTCTATCCTGTCAGGTATATACTCATTCCAAGGATTCACGAGGTCTTTAATAATATCGCTAAGTATCTTTTCATCCTCTTCACTCCACTCATTTGTGGTTGTGCAATTTGCTTTACAGCCAACTCTGTTTTTGATGGATTTGAGCCAATCCTCTGCCCCTTCATAATATATTGCGTTTTTAACAAGTATCTTTATTGCATCATCTGTCATTAATGCTTCAAGAATAACTTTCTTTATTTTCTCGTCCTCTTCACTCCAAGGCTTCTGCTCAATCTTCTCCAATTTCTTCTCGTATGGATTCCATCTGTAGCCCGCTTCCATAATTGCCTTTTCAAGTCGTTCACGCTGTTCTTTGGTTGATGGCTTTATGTCTTGCATCCAAGTCCATTCACCATGTTCCCCATCTGACTCAATTTTGAAACCATCATCGACACTTATACCACAATAAGCATAACTATAT
>AUXO015233959.1_pt1 | contig 12335 bp, 10 predicted proteins | sample 768731 | NCBI WGS metagenome assembly AUXO01 (sample SAMN02715735, study PRJNA202380) | gut metagenome | biome: sheep rumen | host: Ovis aries | place: New Zealand: Palmerston North | reverse complement strand
TATAAAAAAAATCTAGAAAATGTATTAAATGGTAAACAAGTAGACATCACACCAGCCATAACAGTAACCCAATCAGGAATACTAGATGCTATGGAATTAACCGGAACATCATGGCCAAAAGCACACCAAGATCCGGAACAAATGGCAACACTAGGAGCATCACTCCATGAACTAGCAGGACTGGAAGATGCAAAAATACCATTTTGCCTGGCAGTAGAAGCAGAATCAATGGGATGTGAAGTAGACCTGGGAAGTGGAGGTCGAACACCAGAAGTAGTAAAATCACCATTCGACAACCCAAGAGAAATAGAAATACCAGACAACTTCGAAACATCAGGTAGGATACCAGTAATATGTGAAGCAGTAGAAATTCTTCATGAACGATATGACAATTTACCAGTATGTGTAGGAATAACGGGTCCATTCACAGTAGCAGGACATATGATAGGTGTAGAAAACATTCTTAAAATGATTAACACAGATTACTATGGAGTCGAAGCAGCAGTAGATGTAGCAACAGAAGCAGTAATAGCATATGTTAAAGTGTTAAATGAAGTTAAACCTGACATAATATGTGTAGCAGATCCAACAAGTAGTGGTGACTTATTAAGTCCATTAGACTTCCAACAAATATCCCGTCCACCATTAGAAGATGTGGAAGAAGTTATGAAATCACAAAATGTATTACACATATGTGGACACACAGCAAATATGCTTGAAGACATGTTGTCCTGTGGATATAATGGAATAAGTATAGAAGAAGCAGTTGATATGAGATTTGCTCAGGAAGTTAAAGAAAGCCTTGGAAACAAATGTCAAGTATGTGGAAACATATCAACAAGTAAAACATTATTCCGAGGAAAACCTGAAGAAGTTAGAACCGAAGTTTTAGAAGCTCTTGAAAAAGGTGTTGATGTGCTTGCCCCTAGTTGTGGTATTGCAGCATCAAGTCCACTTGTTAATATACAAGCAATGGTTAATGCGAGAAATGAATTTTTTGGTATTGAATAATTAATTCAATATCATCCAATCTCTTTTTTTAGATTCCTTGAAAATATTGTATAAAAAAAAGTTTAATTGAAGTGACCAATATCAGTCACTTACATCATAATCATCAACTATAATAAATTGATATTCCGGATATTTATCATTAAGTTTAGTTAAAATTTGTTCTTTTATTTCATCACGATTTGCATTAAAATCAACAATCAAATCAAAACTTACTATTTTTTTATCACCATATACATAGAAGCCATGCATTTGAAGAACTTCATCATATTGACTTAACAAACCTTCAAGATAAGACCTTATATCCGAATACTCCTCATCAGAATCATTAGTAGCATAAACACCAATAGTCAACACAATACCAAATTCCTGATAAATTGCCTGCCTAATTCTAAAAGACAAGGAATGAATATCCCTGGCCGTTAAATTGTCATCAATCTCAATATGAACAGAACCCATAGTATTTTCAGGACCATAATTATGCAAATCAAGATCATATGCTCCATGAACACCATCAAATGATTCCACTTTATCCTTAATCTTATGAGACAACTCGGAATCAACACGGGCCCCAATCATACTATTAACAGTCTCCTGTAACATTTCAATACTTGCCTTAATAATAACAAATGAAATTATTAAACCAAGAATTCCCTCTAAACTAATATGCCATATTAAACTGATAATAGCAGCAACAAGCGTTGATAAGGAAAGAATTGAATCAAAAAATGCATCACTACCAGAAGCAACCAGTGCCTGTGAATTAATACTCTCACCAACACCTTTAACATAACGTCCTAAAACAAACTTAACAATAACTGCCACAGCAACAATAACTAATGAAATTGTAGTATAACTGGTTACGTCAGGAGCAAATATTTTAGGAAATGATTCCTGTAAGGAAGTAATACCTGCCCATAAAACAATTACTGCAATAATTACAGATGAAAAATATTCTATTCTACCATAACCATGAGGATGATTTTTATCAGGTGGACGATTAGCTAATTTTGCACCAATAATAGTAATTATAGAACTTAATGCATCTGTAAGTTATTAACTGCATCCAATGTAATAGCAATAGAATTTACTAAAATACCAATAGTTGCCTTAAAGGCTACGAGTATCAAGTTAACAACTATGCCAACAATACTTGTTTGAATAATCTTTTTCTGTCTATCCATAAGTTCACCTATAATAATACATTTATTAAGTAAAAGTATTATAATTTGTAGATGAAGTAAGCATTCCTTTGACGAATCTCAAGATGAATGATACAACCTATTTCTTATTTTAACAGTTCATCAATTACTTCTTCCACATCTGCACCGACAGGAATATAACGATTTAAGAAATCATTAGGTAAATCATAATCAGCCAGTTTCTCCGGAGGAACTAACCTATAAGTGTTATGTATACTGACAGCTACCTCCAGATAATCCTTATTGAAACGTACCAAGTTCCATTTTGGTAGTTTGTATGTGAATGATTCAAATGGAAATCTTATAATTGCAGGAGTATTATATCCAATACCAAATTCCAATAGTAATGTTCTTGAATCCTTTGCATTATTAATAAATTCCTGATATGCCCTATTTTGTAAATGCCAATGCTCGTCTTCCACAAAATAATTATCTACCCTGAGATTTGTCTCCAATGGTTCTCCACATACTGGACAGTATGGAACTAATTCGGTTGGTATTTTTAATTCTTCATCAGTACTTTCAACCATCTGCTCTACCATTTCCGTGTTGTCATATAACTTGTCATGGCAAGCTTTGCTGCATTGAAGGTACTTGTAACTTCCCTGTGTTGCATAGACCTTGTTTGATGGAAAACCGGATTTAACGAATTGGTCGTCTACATTTGTTGTTATTACAAAGTATTCCTTGTCTTTTACCAGTTCGTATATTTTCTCATATAATGGTAATCCGTTTACCATGTTTTCGTTGACGTATATCTGTTTTGCCCAGTAACCCCATTTTTCTTCTAATGTTTCAAAAGGATAAAATCCTCCCGTGTACATGTCTGTCATGTTATATTTCTTCTTGTATTCACTGAAATATTTTTCAAATCTTTCTCCAGAATAAGTTAATCCTGCGGCTGTTGATAATCCAGCTCCTGCACCTATGATTATGTATTCTGAATTTTCTATTAGTTGTTTAATTTCTTTGATACGTTCTGATAGTGTTTTCATAAACATTTTTATCATCCTCAGAGTAGACATTGAATACTATTTTATCAAATGAATCATCATTTTCCAGGAATTCATCTACTGTTTTTATTGCTATTTGGCTTGCCAATGTTTTTGGGAATCTGAATTCTCCCGTGGATATACAACAGAATGCCACTGTTTTTATGTTGTTTTGTTTTGCTTGTTTTAGTGTGTTTATGTAACAGTTTGCCAGTTGATGTTCTTGTTTTTGTGTAACTGTTCCTGTTATTATGGGGCCTACTGTGTGTATTACGTGTTCTGCTTTCAGGTTGTGTCCTTTTGTTGTGAATGCTTCTCCTGTGGGCAGGTTATAATTGATTGTTTTCATGTGTTCGTCACATTCTAGTCTTAGTCTTATTCCGGCGTATGTGTTTATCTGGTTGTCTATGCAGTTGTGGCATGGTACAAAGCATCCCAGTCCCTGAGAGTTTGCTGCATTTACTATTGCTCCTATTTGTAGTGAGGTTATGTCTCCCTGCCATAATGCTATTTTGTTTTTGTTTTCTATGTTGCTGTCAGGGTGTGTGGCTATTAGTGTTTTTATGTCTTCTATTTTTGTTATGTTTTTATTGGTTTCTATGTATTCCTGTAGTAGCTGATCTTCTTTTTCCAGGTATTCCTGTGTTATTGCTTTTGCTGGTCTTATGTTTACCAGGCTTCTGTAGATTGTGAATGCTTCGTTAAATGTTGTTGGTTTTTTATTTATTTTCAGGTTAGAATTTTCTTTTAGTAAGTAATTTATCAGGTAATTTATTGTTGTCATATTAATCATCTTAAAAAAAAAAATATTTGAAAAAAAAAAGTATTTAAGGTTAAAGTAACTGTTTGGTAACTTATAGTAGTGATAACCAGTTTTGTATTATTTCTTCGTTATCATCCATTAGTTGTCGAACTTTTTTGAAGTATGTTCCATCGTTTAATTCTTTGTCATTTGCTCTTTTGTTTACACAATCGTATTTTAGGTTGTCTTCTCGTAGTGGTAGGCTTATCATGTTGTAGTTGTTGATTTTTTCTTCGTCCACATTGTCTTCGTCATAGTTGTTTTCTACATCATCTGATGCTAATCCCACTACTGCACATAGTTCTAAGTCATATATTAGTGACATTTTGTTGTAGCATTTTAGTCCGATTGTGTCGAATTCTTCACGTAGTGTTCCTTTTTTCACTTCTTCTACTGAAAACATTGGCACAAGGAAAGGTATTCTTGAAATTAAAAATCTGTCATCAAAAACACGTGCTAATCTAAATTTGATTAATGATTCTGCCATGTCTTTTGTAGGATATTCAAGGAAGATACTGGATTCAAAAAGTGTTGAGGCTTCATCTATCTCTTCGGTTAAATAAACTTTATCCCTGTATTCCGGCAGCACATAGAAATACTGCATAACCAGTGCATCCTTATTAATACTTGTATTCTTAAAGGTTGTGAAACCTACAACTTCATTATCATAAACTACATCCTTATAGAAAAAACAGGAATCCCCAGGGGCAATATAGTAATCTTCTTCCTTTAATGCCCTGTACAAATAAATGTAATTCTCTTTTACTAAATCTAATATAGGTAATGTGAAAATTTTTCCATCCTCATCAGTCCTATAATTATAAACATTACCTAAACCGTTAGGTCTTTTAACTTTTTTATTCGGATTCACCATAAATAAACATAACTCCCAAAGTATTATAATTAATTAAAAATTAATGACTAATTATAGAATAATAGTTACATAGCCATCTCTAAATAATAATATATAATTACAAACTAAAAAAGATTTTTAGAAAAAAATAGTAAAAAATAGTAAAAAAATGTTGATATTAGAAATCAACTTTTTCTCCCAAAGCTCTAAGTCCAAAATACATCACTATTACACCAACAGGTATTAAAACATACCATGGATACCAAAACCTGCAGGAATATAACCGACAAATATTGAAATTACTGCTACAAAGATAGCATAATAAATTTGTGTATTCACGTGATCAATATGATTACAGCTAGAACCCATAGCAGATAATATTGTTGTATCCGATATAGGTGAACAATGGTCACCAAATATAGAACCTGTTAAAACACCACTTATACATACTATGGTGAAATTCATGTCACCCGTACTCACAGCCCATGCAAGAGGAATAGCCAATGGCATGAGAATACTCATAGTACCATATGCAGAACCTGTTGCGAATGATATTAAAGCACTTAAAAGGAATATTAATGTAGGAACTATAAACATTGGCAAGGCATTTTTTAAAACTGAAACAAGATAAGTTGCAGTTCCCACCTCACTTACAACACTACCTAATGACCATGCCAGTAGTAAGATTACTCCAGTCACTACTATTGCTTTCATACCACCGATCCATTCATCTATTGCTTCTTCAATACTTAATATTTTTTCTCCGACAGCAATGAGAATTGCAACAATGGATGCAAGTAATGCTGATTGGAAAAGCGCAATTGAAGCATCAGAATAAGATAATGCCTGTAATATTCCATTGAATGAAAATGGTGAAGTTTTCATAATATGTATTAGATTCTGATCTGTTCCTGCAAGTATTGTAGTATATCCACTGTAATAAAATGCAATTAATGCCGTGACAACAAGGGTCAATATAGGAATAATGGCCGTCCAGACAGAATACTCTATACCCTGTACCGGCTGAACTTCTTCAAAATTGGAAGAATCAACAACATCTGATTCATCATTTTTACGTTTACGTGCCCTTTGTTCGGCTTTCTTCATAGGTCCAAATTCATATAATGTTAATGATGAAATTACTACAAATATCAGTATGAAAATATTATAGAACCTGAACGGAATTGTTTGAAGAAATACTCCGAAACCTGTTATATTATTCAATCCTATTGAAGTAAAGGCATCTGCTATTAAAGTAATTTCCAGACCAATCCATGTTGAAATAATAGATATACCTGCAACCGGTGCTGCAGTGGAGTCTATGATGAATGATAATTTTTCTCGTGACACTTTAAGTTTATCCATTACAGGTCTCATAATTGGACCAACGATTAATGAATTTGCATAATCATCAAAGAATACGCACATACCCAATGCCCATGTTAATAATTGTGCTTTTCTGGGAGTGTTTGCTTTTTTTGCAAAAGCTTCACCTAATGCCTTTGTTCCACCCATTTTCGTAATTAACTGTATTATTCCACCAATGAGTAGACATTGAAGGACAATTGCAGCATTCCATGGGTCAGCCATTGACTTCATTACCTCAGAAGATAGATGAATGAATGCCTGAATACTTGTTGAAACAATATTCATATCATTGACATTTAACATGAATTCTCCTATAAAAACACCAATAAATAATGATAAAATAGTTTGTTTCGTGATAAATGCCAATATTATTGCTACCAAGGGTGGTATTAATGTTAGTATACCGAATCTTACAGAATTTTCTGCACTCTGTGGTAATTCCAATATAAATAATGAAAATATGAATAGGAGTATTATTGTAACAAATGATATTAGTCCCAGTTTTGTATTAGAATTCAAGATAACCACATATATAATTTTTTTTATAAAAAAGAATTACTATTAATTCAAATAATAATATATTAGCCTTTTAAATATAAAACAATATCCAATAAAATATTTATTAAAAAATAAAAGTGTGAATATGGAAAAAAATATTTATATTCAACTAATCTTTTCACATATTATTTCCACAACATCATCCTTTATTTCATCCGTAAATCTGTGTTCTCCTTCTTCATAGATATAAACTACTGAGTTTTCATATTCCTTATCTGCTTCAACAATATATTCAATAGGTACTCTTTTATCCTCCACACCATGAAATATTAGTACATTACCCTTGTATTCTTTTATGTCTTCAAACATGTTGATTTTAAGTGCTGAGTCAATATATTTTTCTCCCAAATATTCTGGCATTAATCTTAAAACATTCTTTTCTCTTGGATTGTCACGTTCTTTCATGTCATCAGGTATTACATATGCCGGTGCAAATAGGAATAATCCCTTTATATCATTTCGTGTTGGTGCTACAAGACTGCTTATTAATCCTCCCTGACTGTGTCCTCCAAGGTAGATGTTGTTTTCATCTATTTCAGGTTCCTGTTTTATAGAATCAATTACCATGTTAAGATCTTCTATTTCTGTGTCTATTGTCATGTCACTTATTTTTCCGTCACTTTGACAGTCATATCCTCCACCACGATAGTCGAATATGAATGTGGCAACTTCCTTATCATATAACTTCTCGGCATATGGTATCATATATGTATAGTTTAATGATAGACCATGAGATAATATGATTATCTTCTGTTTTTCTTCCTTTTCTGGAAGATATAATTTTCCCCTTATTTTCTGTCCTTGTATTTCATATGTTTTATCTATTATCATGTGCTCACCTAACATTATTATATTATTTCTTTTAACAAGGAAATATTAATTTTGACAAATAATATGAAAATAAAAATATACACCCATCCACATCCTCAAAAATCATTAACTGAATAATAATACATGAAAAGCATAAAATATATACAATATTATTAAATAACTACCATAACCAATATAATATTACTAAATAATTATAATAAGATTTTAATAATTATTTACGGGAATTTCTAAATAAGTATAATGAATTATTTTAGGAGTTTGAAGCATTATGTCAAAAAATAGAAGAATTATTGGACTAATCATTGTGATAGTGGTTTTTTTACTGATTATTTTCACATTATATGGTATGTCCGATAAAGATGATGAAACAGTTAAGATTGGATATTTACCATCAGATCATGATGCAGCATTATTTGTCGCAAACTCCACAGGAATGTTTAAAGATGCAAAAATTAATGTGGAGTTATATGAATATAATAATGGTGGAGATTTGATGAGTGCAATGGCCAGTGGTGAATTAGATGTTGGCTATGTTGGAATAACACCAGTAATACATTCCATGTCTAAAGGAGTACCTGTAAGAATTGTTGCAGGAGCACAAAATGAGGGAAGTGGTTTAGTATCCCATAGTCCATCAGTTAAGTCAATCACTGATTTAAAAGGTAAAGTTGTAGCTACACCCGGTGAATCATCAATACAAAATGTATTATTAAAATATGATTTGAAGAAAAACGGATTAAGTGCTTCTGATGTTCAAAGCCCTAGTATGAAAGTTTCTTCAATGAATGATGCATTAAAAACTGGAAGTATAGATGCAATGGTAACCTATGAACCTTATGTTACAATTTCCGAAAAAATAAATAATCAAAATCTAGTAGAATCTTCTTCAGAAATTTTATCAGACCATCCATGTTGTGTGGTAGTGATGAATGAAAAATTTTTATCAGGAAATTTTAACAAAGCCAAAAAGATTATAAAAATTCATGAAAACGCAACTGAGAAAATAATATCAAATCCCGAAGGAACGGTACAATATTTACCATCACATATTGTTCCTAATCCTGAACTTGAAAAAGAGAGTTTAAAACATATAAAATGGGTAAGTAATTTAAATGATACTTATAAGGAGAATATAAATAATTTCTTAAATATTGAAAAAGAATTGGGAATAATTAATGAAACATTAACACAAGACAAGTTATATGCTGAAAATTTAAATTAATATTTAAAGGTTTTAAAAATGAAATTTAGAAATGAATATAAAAAAGAGGCACTGATATTACCAATTATTTTTATAATAATTTGGTATTTAGTTTGTGATTTATTCCACCTAGTTCCTAGTTTCATGTTTCCTGGACCGGCAGAGGTTCTGAATTCACTTAGCAACTTAATTGTTTCAGGCAAACTCTTTAAAGATATCTTTGATACTCTCTATAAAGTATTGTTTGGTATGTTACTAGCATCAGTGGTAGGTATAACATTAGGTATAATATTAGGTTGGTCTAAACGCTTAGAAACATTATGTAAATTAGTTATTAGTATTTTAAGACCTATCCCGCCAATTGCATGGATTCCTTTTTCAATACTATGGTTTGGTATTGGAGTAGGACCTGCAGTATTCATAATTTTCATGGGATGTGTTTTCCCAATACTAATTTCAACAATTGATGGAGTACATAGAACAGATCCCGTCTTAATAGAAGCAGCACAATCATTTGGAGCATCAAATTCACAGATGCTAACTGAAGTAATTGTACCATCAAGTGTACCATATATTGTATCAGGACTTAAAGTAGCAATAGGTGTTGCTTTAATGTGTACAATTTCTGGTGAGATGATTGGTTCCAGCTCAGGTATAGGATATATGATTTTAACATCAACAAGCCTATTTGACACAGGTTCAACAGTAGTTGGAATGTTAGTAATTGGTGTAATTGGTATAATCTTTGATTATATTTTTACAAAAATACAAGAAAGAATATTCTGGTAAGGTGAATAATAATGACATTTGAAATAGAAAATGTATCAAAAACTTTTGTATCAAAAGATAATAAAGAAGAAGTATATGCATTACAGGATATTAACCTTACTATTGAAACAGGAAAATTTGTATCTTTTGTTGGCCCATCAGGTTGTGGAAAAACTACCCTGTTACGTTTAATAGAAGGATTTGAAAACCCAACCGAAGGTACCATTAAAGATGATGGAGAAATAGTAACAGAACCTTCCAGCCATCGTGGTTTCATATTCCAGAACTATTCACTCTTTCCATGGTTAAATGTAATGGATAATGTAATGTTTGGATTAGAAATCAGGGAAAAACCTGCAAAAGAGAATGAAGAACGTGCAATGAAATATCTTGAAGCTGTAGGACTAAAAGATTCTGCAAAAAAATATCCTCATGAATTATCTGGAGGTATGAAACAAAGAGTTGCAATAATCAGGTCAATAATTAATGATTCTAAAAGTTTATTAATGGATGAAACATTCAGTGCTTTGGATGTGCAGACAAAACATAAACTACAAAAACAGATTCATGAAATTTGTCAACGAAAGAATAAGACCATACTCTTTGTTACACACGATATTGATGAAGCAGTATATCTGTCAGATTCAATTGTTGTTTTATCTAGAAGACCTGGAAGAATCAAGAAAATTGTTGATATAAAACTTGAACATCCACGTAATAGGGATGATCCAGAATTTAAAAAGTTAGTATCTGAAATTACTCAAGAAATTGCTGACTTAGAAGATGAATAATCTTCATCTAACCAATCCTTTTTTTTAATTAAATTAAAATTTTTTGATCTCCACCCCCAAAAAAAATATGTACTAACTTATTTCATAGTTAATCCCTTAAATCATCCTATTTTTAAATAAACTTACAATAATTCTTATTTCTTAATTCCATAAAAAGATATTAATTCTTAGATTGCTTAAAAAATAATCAGGTAAATGTTACAAAGTATAAAATGATAAAAAAAAACTAATTACATCAAAAAAAATAAGACACTTAAAAAAAAAAATTAGTCAATTCTCAAAAAAAATGGGAAAAAAGTTTGTAATAATTAACAAACCATATTAACCCTTAACAAAATTAAATGAATATTAACATACTATGCTTTTACAACTGTGAACGTAGTTGTTGATTCTGTTGCTTCATAATTGTTGCTTTCAAGGTAGTTTGCTGTAATTGTGTTTTCACCAGCTCTTGTAGCATTATATGAGTAAGTGAATGCTCCTGCTTTATCAGTTTTTACAGTTGCACGACCACCATTAATTAATAATTTTACTGTACCATAAATACCATTACCAAATTCATCATTTAATTGGCCTGTTATATCTACAGATGTTTTTTGTGTAACTGTGTTAATTGGATTTAGTGTGATTGTTGTTGCTGCTTTTACTACTTCAATTGTTGAGGAAATAGTTGTTTGTGTGTAACGGTTTGCACCAAGATATGTAGCAGTTATGTTATTGATTCCCACTTTACTTACAGTGTAATCATATGTGAATACACCTTCACTATCAGTTTTTACAGTTGCACGACCACCATTAATTAATAGTTTAACAGTACCTACAACAGGATTATCTTTTTCATCCACTAGTTTACCACTGAGGGTGATTGTTTCACCTTTCTTAGCAGTGACAGGATCAATTGTTAACTTAGTGTTAAGAGCTTCTACAGTTACTGTAGTGGTTGCTTCAGATGGTGTGTAACGGTTTGCACCAAGATAACTTAATGTTAGGTTATTGGTTCCTACTTTAGTTAATGTGTATTCATAGGAGAATACCCCATTAGTATCAGTTTTTACGGTTGCTCTTCCATTGTTTATTAACAGTTTGATTGTACCCACCACAGGGTTAGCGTTTGCATCTACGAGTTTACCAGTGATTGTAACTTTATCTCCAGATTTAACCGGTAAGATTTCATCCACAATTATGCTGGTTTCAATTGCATTAACATTCACTATTGTTGTAGCATTGCTTGCAAGATATTTTGCACTTTCAAGATAACTACCAGTAATATTGTTTACTCCAACCTTACTGAGTGTTGCATTATATGAGAAGTATCCGTCCTTATCAGTTTTGACTGTTGCACGACCATTATTCACAGTTAACTTAACAGTTCCATATATACCGTTTCCGTTTGCATCAACAAGTTGACCCGTAATACTTGCCTTCTGACCTGATATAATGTCAGCTATTTCATCAAATACAATCATAGTGTCTTGTTGGCCAACACTAAATGTCATACTAGTATTTGAAGGATTATATTTATCAGTACCAGTATAAGTAGCAACTACTTCATTGTCACCTACATGTGTAACAACATAATCATAAGCGAATGTACCACTAGCATCAGAAACAACAGTTGCACGACCACCATTAATAGTTAACTTAACAGTACCTGCAACACCATTACCACCAACATCAACCAAAGAACCAGTAATAGTAATACTATCACCATACTTAGCATCATCCAACTCATCTAAAGTTAAAACAGTGTCTTTAGGAGCATTTAACTGATTGATAAGATCAACCAATGAATCCAACTTATCATTAAGTTCCTTGTTCTGTTCACTTGTAACATTGTTCTGTTCTTCTAAAGCCTTTAACTGTTCTTGTAACTCCTTATTTTGCTGAGTTAAATTATTAAGTTGTTCCTGTAAGTCATTGTTTTGTTGTGTTAAATTATTTTTAGTATCATTTAACTGTTC